>Ga0079224_100000638_pt1 | contig 35631 bp, 32 predicted proteins | sample Stecom2015_FD_80414 | JGI IMG/M metagenome (GOLD analysis project Ga0079224, IMG submission 80414) | Agricultural soil microbial communities from Utah to study Nitrogen management - Steer compost 2015 | ecosystem: Environmental > Terrestrial > Soil > Agricultural land | place: USA: Utah... | reverse complement strand
CGCGTTACACTGTGTCGGCATCGGGGCTCTCCGGTGGGTGAGTTAACTCGTCGTCGTAACACAAGTTTTACTCACTCACTGCCCCGATGCACCCTCCATCGTGAGAAATCCGGGCTAGCGCTGCTCGCTGTCCACCACTTCGACATCGCCGGGATTCGCAAGCACTTTCATGACGACGCGGCGGTTACGCGCGCGGCCGTCGGCAGTGTCGTTGCTGGCGATTGGCTGAGTCTCACCGTAGCCGCGCGCTTCCACCTGCGCACTGGAGACGCTCTGCGAGATCAGGTAGTCGCGAACCGACTGCGCACGTCGCTCCGAGAGCTTGAGGTTGTAATCATCGGAGCCGCTGCTATCGGTATGACCCTGCAGCTTCACCCGCAGTCTCGGATACTTCTTCAGATCGGCGGCGACTCGCGCTAGCACCGGGCGCGACTCCTCGGTGAGGTCGGCCGAGTTCAGCTCGAACGTCACGCCTTCGAGTGTGATCGAGCCCTTCTGTTCGCAGCCGTCGGCGTCAACGGCTACACCGCGCGGCGTACCCGGACAACGATCGCGAGAATCCGGCACGCCGTCCTGATCGCTGTCGGCCGGCGGTGTCGGACGAGGCTCGGGCGCCGGTGCGGGCGCGGGAGCAGGCGGCGCCGCCGAAGCAGGCTCGGCCGTTGCACGCTGTGGTCCAAACGAGATCTGAAATCCAAGCGTGGCTAGGTAGTCGCGGAAGTGGCCCTCACGGCCGGCGTCGTCCCAGCGCGCCTTGATCTCCGGACGCAAGCTAACCGTGCCCGTATCCGCGGAGTTGCGCCACAGGCGCGCCATCAAACCCACCCCTGCCTGAGCCATGAAGTCGTCGTCCTGCGGACCAGGATCGAGGTTTGTGCGAAGCGCGCCGAGACCGAGCGTGACGTACGGAGAAACCACGCTATCGCGCGCGAACACGCGCAACACATCAATCGACGCTGCGCTGAAGCTCACCTCGGACGCGCCGGGCGCATCCAGCTCGGCCCGGTTGACATTCAACTCCAGGCTCCAGTGCTGATTCAGATGCTTACCGACCGCCAAGCCGTACAGCCAATCCTTGTCTTCGATGCCCCGATCGTTGTCCGACCAGAGACCTCCTGCCTGCGGTGTGAAGTACCAGCGCCCCGCGTCGTCGGCGACCGCGGGCATCGTCGCGAAAACAAGTGCACAAAAGAGTCCCTTTCGAGTCATGTATCACCTCACCGTTGCGATAAAAGCCTGTCGCTGAACCTCGCTCAGCGACGCAGCTGAACCCGGCAATCCAGCCAATGATCAAGCTGATGACCAGAACGCCTTGTATTGAAGCCGCGGCACAGATGCGCCGCCGAAATCAATGTCATCCGCATCGAATCGACAATCGCGCGTGAGGACAATGAAGATGTCAACGCCTGTACCAACACCGGGCAACGTACGTAGATCCAAGGTACAAATCGTAGCTAGCGAAAAACTACCATGCCCCAGTGCACTGCACGCTCCAATGGTGCAGTGCTACCATGCAGCAGCACCCAACAGCCTTCCGCGCCGAGGCGACTTTCATTCGTCAGAGAGCCATAGGAGACAAGAATGCCCCCGCCGAATCCGACAACGAGGGAATTGCTGAACTGGGCCCGGAATTACGACAAGCTTTGGACGGAAGGCAACCGCCAAGGCTGGATCGACAACTACAGGACGGTGTTGGCCAGCGACTGCGTACGCATGCTCGACCCTGTCGGCGCCACAGAGAAATTCGGCTTTCAAAAGTGCGTGGTCGATTCTTATGACCTTTTTCAACCGAACGTCAAGTTCCACATCCCGCCGGAAACCCTCCTGGTGAACGGCAATGAGGTCGCCTGGGTGATGCATAACATCATCACCTCCGAGGGCAAGACCACGGTGGTTCCAAGCATCGAAACTTACCGGTTCGAGCCGGACGGATCGCTGGTGATCCGCACCTGGTACCGGATGCCCCGGAAGGCGAGCGGCGAATTGGGTCAGATGTTCAGCACCTATCTGCCCGATGACTATAAGGCCTGAGTCTCGCCCCGCGGATACGGAAGCATTACCGGGAAGCGCTCAACCAAGTGACTGTGGCGCGCCGAGGCGGAGCGCGGCGTCGCTTCCGGATCTTCGCGATGCGCAGGGCCTCGTTGACGCGCCTCGCGGTACGCGACTCCGGTCTGCGCCAACGGATTCTCGCCGACGTCGCGGGTCGTGCAGACCTTGAGCTAGTGTGACGCACGTGTCGCTCGGGCCCGCTCGCGAAACGAGTTACGGCGCGGCGCCCCCGGCGGCGTCGGCCGGCTCCGGATCGAGAACGGCCAGATCTGCGCGAAACGCCTCGGCGAGGTAGTCCACGACGGCCCGCACCCGGCGAGAGCGCCGCAGGTCCGGATGCAGCAGCAGCCAGACCTCGTGGGTCGCGCTCGCGGCATTGTCGACCGGAACGCGGGCCAACCGCGAGTCCTGATCGCCGATGAACCGTGGCAGCACGCCGAGGCCGATGCCTGCGACGACGGCCTGGTGAAGGCACGCGAGTTCGCTGCTCCGAAAGACGAGCGGTCGGCCTCGCGCCAGCGCGAACAGCCATTGCTGCGGGCGAACGTGGTCGAGCGCCTCGTCGTAGCCGACGTACTCGCGTTCGCCGACCGCGGTGCGCTCGAGGTATGCGTGAGCGCCGTACAGCGCGTGCGCAATCGCGCCGACGCGGCGCGCGACCATCGAGCCGCCGCCCGGGGCCGAGAGGCGGATCGCGATATCCGCTTCGCGCCGCGAGAGATTCACCGAGCGTCGATCGCCCGCGAGCTCGACTTGGACGTTCCCCCAGCGCTGGTGGAAGCTCGCGAGCCGCGGCGTGAGGTAGTAGCTCGCGACCGCGGGCGGCGCCGAGATCCTGACCAATCCATGCACGGCCTGGTCAGCGCTCGCGAGACGCTCGATCCCGAACGCCTCGTCTTCGATCCGATAGGCGAATTCGCTGACTTCAACACCCTCGGCCGTGAGCTGAAAACCTTTGTGCGTTCGCTCGAAGAGTTTGACCGCGAGCTGCTTTTCGAGCGCCGCGACACGCCGCGAAACCGTCGTGTGCTCGACGCCGAGGCGGCGCGCGGCGCCGGCCAAGCTGCCTTCGCGCGCGAGCGCGATAAAGAACCTGAGGTCGTTCCAATCCATCGGCTGTGCATTCTTGCACGTATGAGGTGCTGGGATTGGCAATTCTGTGAACACATAGGCGCTGGTAACGTTTCGACGCGACCTGCTGCAACCGAAGACACATGAGCCAGGCAATTCAATTCGCAACTACCGGCGACTCCGAGGTCCTGAGGCTCACGCGGCTCGCCGAGACACGCCCACCGCCCGGCACGGTGCGCATTCGCCAGCGCTGGGCAGGCGTGAACTTTATCGACGTCTACCATCGGACGGGCCGTTATCCCGTTGCTGCACTGCCGGCCGTGCCTGGCGTCGAGGCTGCAGGCGTCGTAGACGCCGTCGGCGAAAACGTCTCGGAGGTCGTCCCCGGGCAACGCGTCGCGTGGGCTGGCGCCACGCTCGGCGGCTACAGCCAATCGGCCATTGTGCCCGCCGAGCGCGTGCTCGCGCTGCCGCCGCACGTCTCGGAGCAAACCGCGGCTGGCGCTTTGATGCGCGGGCTCACGGTGCACATGCTGCTGCATCGCGTTCGTGCGGTCACTGCGGGCGACACGCTGCTCGTGCACGCAGCCGCGGGCGGCTTGGGTCTCGTGCTCACCCAGTGGGTCGTGCGGCTCGGCGCGCGCGTGATCGCTGTCGTCGGCGACGACGCCAAGGCTGCAGTCGCCGAGCGAGCCGGCGCGAAGCACGTGATCGTACGGCGGCGTGAGGACTTCGTCGATGCAGTCCACCGGATCGCGCCTGAAGGCGTCGACGTCGTCTACGACGGCGTCGGCGGCTCGACACTGCTGCGCAGCCTCGAGTGCGTGCGTCCGTTCGGCCTCGTTGTGAGCCTAGGCGAGGCAAGCGGGTCGCTCCCCGACATCACGTTGACCGATCTCGGGAGACGCTCGATCGCGATCGCGCGCCCGAGCGTCGTCGCGTACACGCGCGACGTCGCGAGCTATCGCGCGGGCGCCGCGGCGCTATTCGATCTGTTGAAGCACGGTCTTGCGGTCACGATCGGGACGACTTTTCCCCTCGCCGCCGCCGCCCGCGCGCAGCGCGCGCTGGAGAGCGGCGCGACGTCGGGCTCGATCTTGCTCGATCTTACCGACTGAGCCGAAATCAACTTGAAGGAGAGTGAGCATGCGGAAGCTGATTGTCTCGATGGCCCAGATGCAGCACATCATCGTCCTTCGCGATGATGCGTTCGCGCTCAAAGGCGTCGCGGCGCCCAATCTTCTAACGTGACATGCCTCGGCTGTCGGTCGACCTGATTTCATGCTCCCGGACCACACGCTGTCTCGAGAGCGAGCCCTGATATACGCGGATCGCGTCCCTGGCCATCGTGCAAGCGCGAGTCGCTGATTTGGGGAAGCTCGGATTAACCTACCATCTCATGATCGCGATCAACGGAACCCGACCATGATCGAGCCTGGCGATGCGCGCGTTGGCGAACACGCCCCCGGATCTGGGTCGGCCATCGAGGTGTTTGTCGCCTTCCTGAAGCTTGGACTGCTCTCGTTCGGCGGACCGATCGCACACATCGGGTACTTTCAGCGCGAGCTCATCGAGCGTCGGCGCTGGATGGACGAGTCGCATTACGCTCAGCTCGTCGCGCTGTGCCAGTTTCTTCCGGGGCCGGCCAGCAGCCAGCTTGGCTTCGCGATGGGGCTGATTCGAGCCGGCTGGGCCGGCGCCGTAGCAGCGTTTCTCGCCTTCACGCTCCCATCGGCGGTATTGCTGTTCGGGTTCGCGCAGCTCTTGCCAGCGTTGCAACATCCGGTCGGCCTGGCCGCGGTTCATGGGCTCAAGCTTGTCGCGGTCGCCGTCGTGGCCAACGGATTATGGGGCATGGTGCAGAAGCTGACGCCCGACACGACTCGTCGCCTCATCGCAGCAGTCGTGGCGGCGATCGTCGTGGTGAGCAGCAACGCACTCATTCAACTCCTCGTCGTCGCGGTCGGCGCAGCGCTCGGACTTGTGTTCTGTCGACAAGTAAGCCTGCCCTCTGGTACGACCTTTCAGCTGCGATACGCACGCCGCATGGGTGGGCTGCTGCTCGCGGTCTTCGCGACGATTCTGGCCGCAGCACTCGTCCCTGCGCTGACCGCCGCACCGCTCGCCTCAGCCGCCGCGGCCTTCTATCGCGCAGGCGCGCTGGTATTCGGCGGCGGCCACGTCGTGCTGCCGCTCCTTCAGGAAGCGGTCGTGGCGCCTGGTTGGCTGGGCGCGGACGAGTTCCTCGCGGGCTACGGCGCGGCGCAGGCGATTCCTGGGCCGATGTTCAGCTTGGCGGCGTTTCTCGGCGCACGGCTCAGCGGCGCGCAAGGCGGCGCGATCGGCGCCAGCGTGAGCCTCATGGCGATCTTCTTGCCAGGCTTCCTGCTCGTAGCAGGCGTCTTGCCGTTCTGGCAAGCGCTGGCCAGGCGTCGCTGGGCCGGTAGTGCGCTGGCCGGCGTCAATGCGGCGGTCGTCGGATTGCTTGCGGCCGCACTCTACGAGCCCGTGTGGAACAGCGCCGTGATCGCGCCAGTTGATTTTGCTGTCGTGGTGGTGGCTTTCGCGCTGCTCGCATCGCCGCGGACGCCCGTGCTGTTGGTGCTGGCGTGGTGCGTCGCCACAAGCGTGCTCGGCGCCGCGCTCATATGAGCGGCGGCGGCCGACGAACGCCTGGTTCTGCTGTGGGGTCGCAGCCTGTCGACGCCAACAGAAGCATGATGCATGGAAGGCGCATGCGCGAGCGGCATGACTTCGACTCCGGTAGTTTGGATGCGGCGCCACGCCGCGCTCACCGGCGACTATGCGACCGCATTTTTCCTGGCGGCTTCTCGGAACCACTCGGCGCTCAACTTCGGCTTACGCTCGAGTGTCTTGAAGTCCACGCGCACCAGACCGAATCGATTTCCATATCCTTCCATCCACTCGAAGTTGTCCATCAGACTCCAGTGGAAGTAGCCCTTCACTGGCGCTGCATCGTCGATCGCTCGTTGAAGTTGCGTGAGGTAATTCCTCATGAGCATGACCCGGTCTGTGTCATACACGCCCCCATCTTCCGCCACCACGTCATCGCTGGCGCAGCCGTTCTCGGTGATGAAGATTTCCTTTGCGCCCCACATCGTTTGCACGAACTTCGGCGCCCAATAGATGGCTTCTGGGGCGAACGTCAGCCAGCGATTGAACATCCTCGGGTGTGACTTCGAGAATGGAACCTGGAACCAGCCCGGCGCCTCGTCGGACGCCATCGCGTAGAACGCCGCCTTGTAGACGTTGACGCCCACTAAATCCACAGGCGATGCGATGGCCCGCATGTCTTCGCTCGTGACCTTGGGCGCATCCTTGCCGGCCTGTCTGAGATATGCATCCGTGTACTTGCCTTCCAGCATCACCGTGAGATATGGCGCATTCAGTTCGCGCGTCGCGGCCTGCGCCGCCTTGATGTGCTCAGGCGTTTCAATCATCGGGACGGCGCACTGGATGACCTCCGCGGGGCCGACCTTCGTCTCCTTCGCCCCTTGCGCCCGGATCGCCTGTACCGCCAATCCGTGCGCCACGATGACATGATGTCGAACCTGATAGATCTCCCTGCCGACATCAACTCCAGGGGCGGATTCCATGCGAACGCGCTTGCCGCCGAGATCTACTTCGACCCCGTGATATCCCATCTCGACGAAAGAGCTGAACTCGTTGATAGTGAAGTAGTGCTTCACTCGATCGCCAAGTTGCTGCGCGATGTACCCGCAGTAGTCTGCGAAAGCCTTGCTCGTATCCTTGGAGCGCCACCCTCCGTACTTGTCTTCCAACGCCTGTGGAAGATCCCAATGATATAGCGTGGCGAACGGCTCGATCCCGTTCGCGCGCAACTCATCAGTCACGCGCTTGTAGAAGTCGACCCCTTTGGCGTTCGGGGCGCCCGCACCATCCGGGAAGATTCGAGGCCACGAGATCGAGAAGCGGTAGGCGTTTGCGCCGATGTCCTTCATCAACGCAACGTCTTCTTTGTAGCGATGGTAGTGATCGACGGCCACATCGCCGGTGTCGCCATTCTTGATCTTGCCCGGCGTGTGCGCGTATGTGTCCCAGATCGACATTCCCTTGCCGTCCTCGTTCCACGCGCCTTCGATCTGATATGCGGCCGTGGCGACGCCCCAGTAGAAGCCTTGCGGAAACTTGCGATCCGTCGAGGGCCGAGTCATTGAGCATCTCCTTCGGTGATCGCGTCGTCGTATCTTTCTTCTTGCCTCGTCGTCCTCAGAAACGAATCGTAGCGCGCATCCCTGCGATGAAGGCGTCGTCCGCGGCTCCGAGCGCAGGATTCACGTACTGAAGGTCGGCCGTCACCACGAACCAGTCCCTGACAGCATAGTTGTAGAACGCTTCCACACCCCGTTCGTCGTGGAACGCCACCAGCGGATTCAATGAGCTCTGCAGGTCATCGCTGAAATCGACGTAGAAGTATCCGAGTCCGAACGTGTCCTTCGGACGAGAGGCGAACGGCGCCTCACCCCCAACGCCGCCCATCAGCGATCCTTGAAAGGGATTCGGATTGCCGTCGCTCATGGCGGCTTTCAGGAATATTCCCCATCCACCGCCGCCCCTCGAGCTCTCGTACAGGTAATGGCCAAACTGGACGCCGAGATACCACGAGTGATCACGCTGACCGGTCTGCAAATCGGGCGGCAGCAGGAGCTCGGCGAGATTCGCTCCGTCCTTGGTGCTGTAAGTGCCCGTCACCGTGAGACTGCTCGCGCTCCCGAACATTTCGCCCGTGTAGTTGGCGGAGACCGACACGTTCACACCGTTGCCGAAGAACTGGTCTGGCCAATAGTCATTGGTGCGATCGTCCGGATCGAAGACCATGAAGGTCCAGGCGACCGGCGAGCTTCGTACAGTCACGATCGCGCCCATGATGACCGCAGGCGTCACGCCGCTCGGCGGCGCCGACAACGCGAGGTTCAAGAAGCGGCTGCGACCGCCGCCGCCGAAGAATGGATCGGCTGCGAGCAGATCGAGCGCATTGATCCTTCCCAGCAAGACGTTGACGCGATCGCCGAGGCGCTGCGCCACGTGGATCGACGTGACTACGACTTCTTCGTGCTTCCCGGTTGGAAGAATCAATCCCGCGTTCGTCGCGAGCAGCGCGCCGCCCAGATTGGGGCTCAGATCTCCGTATCGATACTCAGTGTGCGTGCGAATGAGGCCGCCCTGCCACAGGCCGAGCTTGCTCGTATCGAGATCGATCAATGCATCGAGGCGGCCTGCGTACTCGAAATCTTTATCGCCCGATCCAGAGAGCAGCCCCTGATAGTAGTGTGCAGATTCAACGTTGAACGTGATTCCCGCCTCGAAGAGGCGCGTACGCACCCCTTTCCAGTCTCCCGTGAGCCGGTCCGAGAAGCCCGCGTCGGCCGCTCCAGCCGCGCCGCATGCAACGAAAGCCATGGCGCCGGCCAGCGAGCGAAATGAGATCGAGCTGCTCACACGCTCATCGGGATCTCGGACATAAGGTTCCGAGCAGTTTTCGTTGGACCGCGTGCAAAATCCATTCGTACAACCTGCAGATGCATGGCGGCATTCATGGCCGCCCGGATGCGCTTCGGTCGTTTCGTCGCGGCGGCAGGTGGGCGCGGATGAGCTGCGGGAAATCGCCGCGGCCGTCCGCGGCTTGCGCGGGCTCGTTGATGTGAGCGCGGCGCCGCAGCTCATCGAACGGCAACGTGGAATCGAGACGCCCGGCCTGGTAGAGATAGCCGTCGATCAGCCCGTTCAGATAATGGCGTACGTTGAAGCGGACCGGCGCGCCGATCCGGGCCGCGTAACGAATGATGTTGAGCGTGCAATTATTGCTCAGCAGATGATAGAACTCGGCCCGCTCCGCCAGCTCGTTGATGCGCTCGACGTAAACCGCCAACAGCTCCCGGGCCGTTTGGGGCGTCATTGCGATGCGGTACATGTACACATCTTCCAGACGATGATTGGTCCGCACGCCCACCAGATCGCGCTCCTCGCCGACGACGTAGATGAGCTCGAACTGCTTGAACAGCGAGGCGACCGGCGCGTAGCCCTCGTGACTCTCCGGTCGGGCCTCGATCGAGATGCTGATCGGGTCTGCGTCTGCAAACTCGAAGCTCAGGAACGTATGGCCGATCGGCCCGGGCGTCCAATAGGAGATGAACAGATCGGCGCCGATCAGTTGCGACAAGCGGACTTCACGTTCCTTGTAGCGTGGAGCGAAGTCGTGCTGCGTCCGGTACCGGAAATCGCGTACGTGGTGGAACCGCAGACGATCGCCGTCGACGACGACCGTCGGCATGACCGCGACATCGGTCCGCCATTCGCGTTCATGGGTCGGTCGAATCAGGCTCCAGACCAACGCTACGACGCCGAATACGGCGACAAATGCGGCGACCCTTCGAGGCGTGCGCGCCGCCCACAAGGCCCAGACGCCGAACGCCGCGAACAGGATCGCAAGCAGCGCGCGCAGCCAGACCCATGGCGGCGGCATGAACCAGATCGCCAGCGCGCACCAGAGGAGCACCAGTCCCTCGGCGCAACGCAGCGCCGCTCGCCCGATAGTCCGCGCCCAACGCGGCAAACGCACGCACCATCAGGCGCTGCCGCGCGCCGCCCGGTTGAGCAGGAACTCCGAGAGCAGCGGCACGGGCCGCCCGGTCGCACCCTTGGCGTCGCCGCCGACGGAGGCGGTGCCTGCGATGTCGAGGTGCGCCCATGTATAGCGCTCTGCGAACCGCGAGAGGAAGCACGCAGCGGTGACCGCGCCGGCTGGCTTTCCGCCCAGATTGCTCATGTCGGCGAAGTTGCTCTTCAGCTGCTCCTGATACTCTTCGAACAGCGGCAGTCGCCAAGCGCGATCGCCCGTGTCGACGCCGCACTTCAGCAATTCGTTCGCCAGCGCATCGTCGTTCGCGAACAGGCCGCTGGTCTGTGATCCAAGCGCAATTACGCACGCGCCGGTCAGCGTCGCGATGTCGATGACGCATGCGGGATCGAAGCGCTCCGCATAGGTCAGCGCATCGCACAGCACCAACCTGCCCTCCGCGTCCGTATTGAGGATTTCGATCGTCAGGCCCGACATCGAACGCACGACGTCGCCCGGACGACTCGCGGCGCCCCGGGCATATTCTCGACCGCGCCCACGACGCCTATGACGTTGAGCGGCAGCGCGAGCCGGGCGACGGCCTTGATCGCCCCGAAGACGCTCGCGGCGCCGCACATGTCGTACTTCATCATGTCGAGGTCTTCGCCGGGCTTGAGCGAAACGCCGCCGGTGTCGAACGTCACGCCTTTCCCGATCAGCACGATCGGCTTGTCGCCCTTTGCGCCGCCCAGGTACTTCATCACGATGAGTCGACAGGGTTGTTCCGAAGCACGTCCGACCGACAGCGCCGACTCCATGCCGAGCTTCGCCATGTCGTCGCGCTCGAGCACCTCGACAGGAAAGCTGAAAGTCTTGCCGAGCTCGCGCGCCGCTTCGGCGAGATAGGCCGGATGACACACGTTGCCCGGCAGGTTCCCGAGATCCTTCGTGAGCGCGACGCCTTCAGCGATGGCGCGGCCGCTGCTGACGGCGAACTCCAGCGTCGGACTCACCGCCTCGGAAACCAGCAGTGTGGCGTGCACGCCGCCGTCGCGTTTCGACACGGCTTTGTCTACTTCCGCCTTAGGCGCGGCGAACTTGTAGAAGCCGTCCGCGAGAATCCGACTCGCCTGCTGCACCCGCCATGCAAGCGTGCGCTGCGGCGCATCGAGGTCGGCGAGCGCGAATGCGATTTCCCGCGCATCCGAGTCGGCCAGCGCTTTCGCCGCGGACGTCAGGGCTTTGATGAAGACGCCGTCGTCGAATGCGTCACGCGCGCCCAGCTCGACCAGCAGGATGCGTTGCGCGGGCTCCGCCGATGCGTCGTACAGCAGGGTCGTCTCGCCCGCCTTGGATTTCGGCCCGACCCGCTTCACGATGTCGGCGAGCCGCCCATCGAGCCGGGCGTCGAGCGCCTGCGCAGTCGGCGGCAGCGTTCCGTCCCCGAATGCGCCGACGGCCAGCACATCCGCTTTGCCCGCCTCCGCTGCGTTGCGCGCACTGAGCCGGATCGGCTCGCGACGGATGATGTCCGCGGGCCTGGCGCCCGCGGAAGCGCCCGAACGTACAGCCGCTCTCTTCTCTGCAGCCATCGACGGACTCCTGAAAGATTTCGAATCGGATTGCTTGCTCACGGGACTGCTCTCGAGGGTCGATCCAAGCCTGGCTACAGGCCCCAAGGAATGCCCAGTAGATGCCACGCCGCCAACAGCACGATCCACAACACAAACACGACGATGACGTAGGGCAACATCAGCGCGATCACGGTGCCGACGCCGGCCTTCGGGTCGTACTTGAGCGCGAACGACACGATCAAGGCGAAGTAGGCGTTGAGGGGCGTAACTGCGTTGAACGGGCCGTCGGCGACGCGATACGCGGCGAGCACGGCTTCGGGCTCCACGTTGAGCCGCATGAGCAGCGGCACGAACACCGGCGCGAAAATCGCCCATTTTGGAATCGCGCCGGTCATGATGAGATCGAGCAGACCGACGACGACCACGAATCCGATCAGCAACGTCAAAGGGCCGAGGCCCGCATGCTCCAGCGCATCGCCGAGATTCACGGCGGCGAGCGTCGCCATGTTGCTGTACGTGAAGAAGGCCAGGAACTGGCTGATCACGAACAACAGGAAGATCAGGCTCGCGAGGCTTCTAATCGCTTTTTCCATCGCGTTGACGACGTCGATGGTGGTGCGCAAGGTGCGCGCGCCGACGCCGTAGCCCCAACCCGCGGCAAGGAACAGCACCATGATGAATACGATGAGTCCGTTCATGAACGGCGAATCGCCGATCAGCGCCCCAGTTTCCGGATTGCGCAACGGCGCGCCGGGCGGCAATGAGAACAGCGCGAACACCGCAAGCACGGCGAGCACCGCGTAGCCGGAAAAGCGCAGGCCTCGCGACTCGGCCTCGCTCATGGCGCTGCGCTCGACGGGCGGTCCGCCTTCCGTGTACTTGCCCAAACGCGGCTCCACGACCCGCTCCGTGATCACGCTCACCACGATAGTGAACATGACGACGGACGCGACGGAGAACCAGAAGTTGGCGGTCAGGTCGATGGATTGCGACGGATCGAGCAGATGAATCGCATCGTTCGTAATGCCGGTGAGAATGCCGTCGAGCGGCTTGATGAGAATGTTCACGGTGAAAACGGACGCCACCGCCGCAAACGAGGCTGCGAGTCCCGCGAGCGGATGCCGGCCGAGACTCAGGAACGCCGCGGCCGCGAGAGGAATCAGCACCAGATAACCCGCATCGGCCGCAATGCTGGACAGGATGCCGATCAGGACCAGGATGTACGTCATCGCGCGCGGCGGCGCGACGCTCACGAGCTTGTGGATCAATGCCCGGATGAGCCCGGACTCTTCCGCGACGCCGACGCCGAGCATCGCGACGATGATGACGCCGACGGCCGTGAAGGCCATGAAGTTGTCGACCACTCCCGTGAACATGAATCTCAGGCCGTCGGCCGTGAGCAGGCTCTGCGCCCGTGTCGTGACCTCTTCAACGGCGTGCGTCTCGGGATTGATCGCCTGGTAGGTCGCGCTGGCGCCCAGCATGTAGAACAGATGGGACAACAGGATCACGAGACCAATCAGCATCAGGAAAATCACGACCGGGTGAGGAACCTTGTTCCCCACCCGCTCGATCACGTCGAGTATTCCCTCGACCCGAGACTTGCGCGGCGCGGCATCGCGGGCCTCGACCTCCTCGGCGTGGCCCCATCTCATCCACCACATGGGATCGCTTCGCCATGACCGTCTCGTGCGGGCCGGATCGGGTCGTGCAGCGCTCCCGAACGGCTAGGCCGCCTGTTCCAGCGCTTCGCGCAGCGTCTCTTCCTCGTCCTTCGCCAGATTGGTCTTGAACACCTTCCCCTTGCCCGCGAATTCCTTAAGTCCGTCCAACACCTTGTCGACCGTCGCGCGGCGCACGAGCACGAACAGAGCTGAGGAGCCGGGTTTGAACGACTCGGCGATGTTCTTCATCATCTTGTCGTCCAGGCCGATGTCGGCAAACTTCGCGCTCAACCCGCCGGCGGTCGCGCCCAGGACGGCGCCCAAGAGCGGGTTCATGAAGATCAAACCGATGAGCATGCCCCAGAATCCGCCCCCGATGGCGCCGGCCGACGTCAGGTTCGTCGCCTGATCGAGCTTGATCTTGCCTTTTTCCGTCCTGGTCACGACGACGGAATCTTCGAGATCGATCAAGTACTCCTTTTGCATCTTCAGCAGCGCCGTCCGCATCTCGAACGCCGTCGTCTGATCGTCGAACACAATCGCCACGAGCGTGCTCATCGTTGCTCTCCTACGCGTGAATGAAGCGCCAGACCACGCCGAGCATCGGAGCGCACCGCCGCAGCGTCTATTGGTCCTAGGACCAACGTGACGCACGCAGCATATCGGTCATCCTGATGACGGACGAGGCGCGACCTCACGCGAGGATCGCGAACTTCGGGCGCACGCATGGACATCGATGATTCGACAACCTCCTCGGTCGTGTCGACGGGCTCGCTCCCGCAGCTCGGCATGGTGCAGGCGCTGCTCGAAGCGGCCCGGCGACGCTACGCCGACATCGACGAAGGCGCGCTCGCCGACTACATTCCCGCGCTCGCCCACACTCCACGACGCCTGTTCGGCTTGTGCATCGTCGGCGTCAACGGAGATACATCCTGCGTCGGCGACGCACGCTGCGAATTCTCGATCCAGAGCGTGTCGAAGCCGTTCGTATTCGCGCTCGCGTGCGAAGCGCTCGGCGCCGATGCAGTGCGCGGCAAGATCGGTGTGAACAACTCCGGGCTGCCCTTCGATTCGATCATGGCCGTCGAGTTGAACCCCGAACGCACGATGAACGCGATGGTGAACGCGGGCGCGATCGCCACGACCAGCTTGGCGCCGGGCGAGGACGCACCGGCCAAATGGCGCTTCGTTCGCGAGGGCCTGTCGCGCTTCGCCGGCCGAAAGCTTGAGCTGGATGAGGACGTCTTCGAATCCGAAGTGGCCGTCAATCAACGCAATCGGGGTCTCGCGTACCTTCTAGAGAGCTACGGCCGCCTGTTCTGTGATGCTGAGATGGCGCTCGAGGTGTACACGCGTCAATGCGCGCTCAAAGTGAGCGCCGTCGACCTCGCAACGATGGGCGCGACGCTGGCCGACGGCGGCGTGAATCCCGTGAGCGGCGAGCCGGTCGTCTCGGGCTTGGTGTGCAAACGGGTCCTCGCGGTGCTCGCAGCCGCGGGAATGTACGAACGTTCCGGCGAGTGGCTGTACGACGTCGGGCTTCCGGGCAAGAGCGGAGTCAGCGGCGGCATCGTCACGATCGCGCCGGGCAAAGGAAGGCTCGCGACGTTTTCGCCGCTCGTCGACGCGAGCGGAGCGAGCGTGCGTGGACAGCTTGCCACGCGGTTCCTGTCGGAACGACTCGGCTTGAATCTTTTCGCGTCGACCCAGGCCACACGCGGCGCGTCGGCATGAGCTCGCGTCCGATTTCCGTTCCGGAGGCGCCGCAGGCGACGTGGACGCCGATGATCATCATCGTGCTCGCACAAATCATGATGATCTTCAACATCTCCACGCTGCAGGTGTCCATGGACGCGATCGCGACCAGCTTCGAGGCCTCGGCCACGACGGTCGGAACGGCGATCGTCACCTACGCCCTGGTGGTCGCGGCTTTGATCCTGCCGGCCGCGCGCATGGCGCAGCGGCTCGGGTCGCGCCGCCTGTTCCGCGGCGCCGTGCTGCTGTTCGGCGCCGGCATGATCTTGATGTCGGTGAGCCCCGGAGTCACGATCATGATCCTGGCGCAGATCGTCTGCGGTCTTGCGGCGGCGGCGCTGGTGCCGACCCTCGTCGTGCTGGTCGCCGACAATTACGCAGGCGAGCAGCAAGCCAAAGCGCTCGGCTGGCTGGGCGGCGCGCCGGCGATGGGCATCGTGCTCGCCTTCCTGCTCGCCGGGCTGCTCACTTCGTGGATCGGATGGCGCTTCATGTTCGCGCTCGTAGCGGCGCTCGCCGGCGCCGTGTTTCATCTGAGCAATCGTCTGAGCGCCGCGCGCAAGCCATCGGACGTAGCCATCGACTGGATCGGGGCCGTGCTCGCCGGGCTGGCGATCCTGTTCATCAGCGTCGGCGCGAACAATCTCACGAACTGGGGCGTCCTGCTCGCCAAGTCCGACGCTCCGTTCAGCCTGCTCGACATGTCTCCCGCGCCATTGATGATCCTGGCCGACGTTTTCCTTGTGCAGGCGTTCGTCTCGTGGTCTCGCCGGCGCGATGCGCGCGGTGCGCAAGCCCTGGTCGCGCTGGAAGTCGTCGGTGCAGCGCCGGAGCGCGCGGCGCTGTTCTCGATCTTCATCATCAGCGCCATCGCCTCCGCCGCGACGTTCCTCATTCCGCTCTACGTGCAAGTCGTGCAGGGGCGCAGCAGCTTCGATACTGCGCTCACGGTGATCCCCTTTTCCGTGGCCAGCTTCATCGCCGCGGTGCTCGTCGTACGTCTGTACGGTCGCGCGAGCCCCGCGCAGATCGGCCGTTATTCGTTCCTGCTGGTCGCCGCAGGGCTTGCCTTGCTCGGCGCGACGATTCGCAACGACTGGAGCAACTGGATGGTCGTGCTCGGCATGACCACCGCCGGCCTCGGCGAGGGCGCCCTGGTCACGTTGCTGTTCAATGTCCTCGTGACCGCGTCGCCCACAAAGCTGGCGGCCGACGTCGGCTCGGTGCGCGGCGCAACGAACAATCTGGCGACAGCGGTCGGCACGGCGCTCGCGGCCGCGCTGCTCATCAGCCTGCTCGATCGCAGCGTCCACTACGAGCTCGTCCACAACGCCGACCTGCCGGCCGAGGTGAAGAGCGACCTGGGCCTGGACGACGTGGCGTTCGTCTCCAACGATCGGCTGCGCGAGGCGCTCTCGCAGACCTCCGCCTCGCCTGAGGACGTGAACACAGCGGTGCAGATCAACACCCATGCACGGTTGCTCGCGCTGAAGATCACGTTCTTCGCGTTTGCCGGCTTCGCGCTGCTGGCGTACTTCCCCGCGGGCGCGCTGCCCCGGTACGCGCCCAAGGAGTTGCCAGGCGCGGCGCCGGACCTCGCGCCCGGCGAGCCGTCGCCGGCGTCATCGCCCGCGTGAGCGTTCACCTGAAGTGGCCGCTGTCGCCGCTCGCCATCGGCGCCGCAACGAATTTCCTGCTGGTCGCCAACATCGCGGCGCTCAAGATCTCGATCGAGAGCATCGTAGACGCCCTCGAGATCGGATCGAGCGCGGTCAAGACGGCGCTGATCGCGTATTCGCTGGTGGTCGCCGCGTGCATCCTGGTTGGTTCGCGCCTGGCGGCCGTGGTCGGCGGCAGGCGGCTTCTTCGCGGCGCGCTCGCGCTGTTCGCAGCCGCGATGCTCGCCATGACCGCGAGCACGGACGGCTTCACGCTGCTGGTCGCCCAAGCGGTCGCCGGCGGCGCCGCCGCCGCTCTCGCGCCCGCTTCGGTCGCGCTCGTCACCGACCACTATCACGGCGAGAAGCAGGAGCAAGCTCTCGCATGGATGACCGGCATGCACAGCCTGAGCCTGGCGCCCGCCTTTCTCATCGCCGGCGCAATCGCGACCTGGACGAACTGGCGTCTGACGTTCGTGATTCTGGTGCTCATCGCGGCCTTCGTGTATTTCCTCAGCGAGCGGCTCGACGATCGACGCGGCCTGTTTCCCGCATCCGGGGCCACGCGCGCGGAAGGCGTCGGCCTTGCACTATTGGCGATCGCGGTGCTGTTCATCGGACTGGGCAGCGACAGGATGGCCGATTGGGGCCTTCTGCGGGCGAGCCCCGCTGCACCGTTCAGTCCGTTGGATCTCTCGCCCGCGCTGCTGGTCATCGTCTGCGGCGTCCTGCTCCTGAAGCTGGTGTTCGTCTGGACGCGCGGCCGCTGCTCCAACGGGCCGCTCGTCGCGCTGCAGATGATCGCGGCGCGGCCTGGCTCGGCGTTGCTGTCGATCTTTGCGATCGGCGCCGTCGGCTCGGGAGTGACGTTCCTGATTCCGTTGTACGTCGAAGTCGTGCAGGGACGCAGCAGCTTGTACACGGCGCTGGCGCTGATTCCGTTCACGATCGCCAGCTTCATCGCCACGGTGGTCACGATCCGGTTCGCCGGCCGCTTCTCGCAGCGCGTGAAGAGCGGTTTCGGGTTTCTGGCCGTATTCGCAGGGCTCGCACTGCTGGGCGCCGTCGTTCGGGACGACTGGAGCGACCTCTGGGTGATCGTGAGCCTTGCAATGGTCGGCTTCGGCGAAGGCGCGCTCACCACCATGCTGTTCAAGAATCTTGCCGCCGCCGGCCCTCGCGAGATCGAGGACGAGGTCGAGCCGGTGTGCGATGCGACCACTCACCTGGCCGCCGCGGTCGGCGCTGCGCTTGTCGACGCGACCGTCATCGGCGTCCTCGGCGCCTCGGTCGACCGCCAGCTCGCGCGCGACCCGGCGTCGCACGAGCTGCGTCAGCATCTCGATCTCGATCGAGTCGCGTTCGTCAGCAACGACCGTCTGCGGCAGGTGCTGGAGCGCACGGCGGCGACGCGGCGGCAGATCGACGCCGCCGTCCGTATCAACACGGATGCGCGCCGGCTGGCGCTCAAGCTGTCCGTCTTCGTCCTCGCCGGCGTGGCGCTGATCGGGTTACTGCCGCTGACGCGCAGCGACGCCGATCGCGCGCGCAACTCGCCGCCCCGGCTGTCGCAGACCCGGCGCTAGCGCCGCGCCGATGAACGTCTGTTGGCCCTAGGGCTCATTGCCGCAGCGTCCGTGGAGCACTAGCGTCCTTTCGATCCCGAAGGAGCACGCCATGTCGAACCGGAAATCAATCATGATCGCGCTGCTGGGACTGAGCGTCTGTGTCGCCTGTGCGGCGCAGTCCCAACGCGTCGGACAGAACGCCCGTGTGCAGCACGGCGTCGTTCGCAATGCGCAGCAGGTGGAGCTCGACTCGAACGCCGCACAGGGGGCGATCGTCGGCGGATTGCTGGGCCTCGCATCAGGCGGCGGACGCTCTTCGCGTCGGGCTCGCAACAGCATCATCGGCGCAGGCGCGGGCGCGGCGCTGACCGGCGCCGCCGAAGGCAGCCGCGCGGGGATGTCGTACACCGTGGAGAAGCCCGACGGCTCGATAATGACCATCGTCACCGACCAACAGGGGATCAAGCCAGGCGACTGCGTCGCCGTCGAACAAGTCGGCGAGACGGCCAACATCCGCCGCACCGCGAACAGCTACTGCGACAAGGCCAATCAGCGTGCTGTCAGCTCGGTTGCAGATCATGCCGCGGCCGCAGCGGTTGCATGCAGCACGGCCAAACAAGAGCTCGTCGACGCGACGACCACCGAGGCTGTCGACATCGCGACTCGAAAGATCGAATTGCTGTGCAACGGATGACGGACGGCCCGAGCCTCGAGTAGCTGCTGCGACGCCGTCAATGCCGGCGCGTTTCTCCGGTGAGGCGCTCCACGGTCAAGACGGCGCGAACCTGATCGCGCGTCATCAATCCGGACGCGACCACCAGCTCAATGATATCGGCGTTCTGTTCCAGGGCCTGCTGCGCCAGGCGCGACGCAGCTCCGTAGCCGATGTGCGGTATGAGCGCAGTGACCACGCCGACGAACGCCCGGGTCTGCTCGGCCAGTCGACGCGTGTTCGTGGTGACGCCGCGCACGCAGTGCTCGCGCAGCGTCCGGACCGCGCCGGTCAGCCATTTGAGGTTCTCGAACAACACGTGCGCGATCACCGGCACGAAGGCGTTCAGCTGAAGCTGGCCCGCCTCCGCTGCCAGCGTCAACGTCGTATCGTTCCCGATGACGACGAACGCAACCTCGTTGACGACCTCCGGAATCACCGGATAGACCTTGCCAGGCGTCATGATCGGGGCCGCTTGACGCGACGGCAGATTGATCTCGCCGAGACCCGCTTGCGGCCCCGAACTCAGCAGACGCAGGTCGTTGCAGATCTTCGACAGCTTCACTCCCGTGTGCTTGATCGCGGCGGACAGCTTCATGAATGCGCCGACCTCGGTGCTCGCTTCGATCAAGTTCGCGGCCGTGCGCAATGGGTAGCCGACGATGCTGGCGAGATGCCGCCGCGCCGCCTGCGCATACTGCGGGTCCGCCGCAACGCCGGTTCCGATCGCCGTGGCGCCGAGGCTGATTTCGCACAAGTGCGCCATGACCTCGGAAAACTGAGCTCGCTCCTCCTCGATCGTCAAAGCAAACGCCTCGAACTCCTGACCGAGCGTCATCGCCGCGGCGTCCTGGAGCTGCGTGCGCCCGACCTTTACAACGCCGACGAACTCGCGCGCCTTGTCCCGCAATGCAGCACTGAGCGCACTGAGCTCCACCAGGAAACGCTCGGTCGATAGGCGCAGGCCGATCTTCAGCGCCGTCGGATAGGTGTCGTTCGTGCTCTGGCTGCAGTTGACGTCATCATTCGGATCCAGACGCTCGTAGTCGCCCAATGCATGCCCGCGGAGCTCCAGCGCGCGATTCGCGATCACTTCGTTGAAGTTCATGTTCGTCGCGGCGCCGGCGCCTCCTTGCATGATGTCGACGACGAACTGATCGCGCAGCGCGCCGGCGCGAATTTCGTCGCACACCTGGTCGATCAGCCGCCCCTTCCAGGGCGCCAGCGCGCCGATCTCGACGTTGGCGCGCGCCGCGGCCTGCTTGACGCAGGCGTAGGCGAAAATGAAATCGGAATACTCCGACAGCGGCCGCCCGGTGATCGCAAAGTTCTCGAGCGCGCGACCGACATTGATGCCCCAGTACACATCGGACGGCACCTGCATCTCGCCGAGGCTGTCGCGCTCGCGCCTGGTGACGGCGCAGGCGCCGGGATGAGTGCGAGTGCTTCTGTAGAAGGCCTCGTCGGCGCGCTGATCGCTCATGGCTCGGCTGACATCATCCCGCTCTGCGGGCGACGCTAACGCATTCACAGTCGCATCACATGGGACCTAGGTCCAACTGCAACTCTCGTACGCTGGCCACATTAGCCTCTGGTCCAATGCGGCTCGTTCGCGAAACGACGTACGCTGTCCCACCCGGCCCCCAAGAGACCCTCCACGTGAACATGCAGCGCACGCTCCTGGCATGGCTCTTGGGCGCCGTGAGCGCCTCGGCCGCCGCCGACGACATCGTCGTCCTGAACAGCGGCAATCGTATGTCCGGATCGATCGTGGCCCTGTCGCGCGGCGAGCTCACATTTTCAGTCGAGGGCGCACGCGCGCGCCCGCGACCAGGCGCCGGAAGAATCGACATCGACTGGCAGAACGTCGCCGAACTGCGCAGCGAAGACACGTTCTATGTATGGCTCGCATCCGGCGAGCGTCACATCGGCTCGCTCGCCGCAACCAATGGCAGGATGGTCGTCCACACACCCGAAGGGCCGCGGGAAGTTGCGCTGCTCGAAGTCGTGGAAATCGAGCCGGCTTCGGCGGCGGACTTCGCCGGCCGCCTGAGCGGCTCGATCGACGTCGGCTTCGAGTTCCTGAGCGCGAACGACGAGATCGACTGGACCCTGAACGCCGAGGCGCAACATCGCACCACGAACTACCGGACGACGGCCTCGATCAACTCGTTGCTGCGCCGGCGCGACGGGACGACGGCGCATCGCCGCAATCGCCTCAAGCTGGACTCCCGACGCCTGCTCGACAACCGCTGGTTCGCTCAGGCCATGTCCATCGCCGAAGAAGATCGGGAGCTCGACCTGGACTCGCGTTTTCTATTAGGCGCGTCATACGGCCGCACGTTCGTCAGATCGCAACGGATGGAGTTCGCGGCGTTCGCCGGGGTCAACGCCGACCGCGAGAGATTTCGCGGCCACCGCGCCGACACGCTGTTCGAGGCGCACGCCGGTGTCGACTGGGAATGGTTCGAGCTCGCCGCCGACACCTCGATCGCGCTGGATGCGATCACGTACTTCGCGCCCGACCAGCCGCGCCTTCGAGTCGATCTGGAGGCCGCCCTGCGCCACGACATCAGCGACGACTACTACTTGAGCCTGTACGTCTTCGAAAGCTACAACAGCGATCCGCCGGAGGCGCTCGAAAAAAGCGACCTCGGCGTTGCACTCACATTTGGGCGTTCGTTCTGAACAGTCGACCGAGGCTGGATGCGTAGTCAGGGCTGAGAAAACCGAGCATGCCGCCGACATGCGTCGCCTCTCCCGCGGGCGCCTCGATGGCGACGCCGGATTCCAGGATCAGATGGATGAGCTGCGCGAGCGAGCGCACGCGCATCTTGCGCATCACGCGTGCACGATGAACTTTGATCGTCTTGACGACCGTACCGAGATCGCCGGCGATCTGCTTGTTCATGCGCCCTGCGACCACGTGCGCGAGCACCTCGCGCTCGCGCGGGGTCAGCGTCAGCGTCGCAAGGCGCTCCTCGACGGTGTGATGAAGCAAGGCCAGCCGGCGCCGCTCGCCGTCGACGCGCACCACCTCCTCGACAGCGGCGATCAAGTGCTGCTGATCGACGGGCTTGGCCAGGAAGTTGATCGCGCCGGCGCGCATTGCGCATACGATGTCCGCAATGGCGCCCGTGCTGCTCATGAAAATGATGGGAGAGCTGGCGCCCGCGGCCGTGAGCCTCGACTGCACGTCGAACCCGCTCAATCCGGACATCAGCCATTCGAGCAGGATGCAGCCGGGCACGCTCGGATCGTAGCGCGCCAGAAACTCGGCGCCCGAGCCGAAGCACTGCGTCTCAAGGTGGGCGGCGTTCAACACTGCCGCGAGCACGCGGCGCAGATTGTAGTCGCCTGCAACGACAAAGACGGTCGCTGCCGAGGTCATGCTTACATACCCTCCCGGCTGCAGACCCGAACAGCAATTGCGAAGCATGTGTGCATGCGGTACTGACGGCTTCCTGCACGAGTCGTCGGAGAGTCCGACGAACGCATGGGAGCATCAATTAGCCCCAAGGCCAACCGAAATCGCTGCGCCCGGATGAGAAACGCAATTACGTATACGACCGCAATGTTGCAACGCAAGCCGCATGCGGGCGCCGCGGCGTGCGCGACTGATCCGGCTGTGAGTCTCGTACGATGTCTGGTCGGCAAGATACCTGCCCGTGCGCAGGCGCCCCGGAAATGGATTCCTACGCTGGTGCAGGAAGATCGACGGAGTCGTCCTGAGAGACCGGCGCGTCGCCGGCTTTACCTCAGATCAGCATCGACGTGAAACTGCCTGAGCTTCGTTCTCATACGTGTCGATACGTATGATGGCGGAGCATTCGAGCGACGTTTGCTCCGTCTGCGCGTCTCATGCGTGTTGCTTCAGTTCTTCATTCGCCTTTCGCAGAGACTTGAAGCCATATTGCCTCACCGTATCCATGAGCGTGATCTCGGAACCGTTGATGTCCTGTGACTTCTGCTGCATCACGTTAGCGAGATACAGCTCCAGCGTTCCGATGGAATACGTCGCCAGCTCACCCCGGAGATATGTCTCGAGCGATGTCACCCCGAAGCGGTCCTCCGCGCTGAACACTGGCCGCCCCCTCTTCATCACATCTGGATACTTCTTCAGCAGCTCCATTTCCCATTCCAGCACGATGGGAACGATCTGATCGATCAACTCGAGCGCTCTGAGGCCCACTGGCGGCAGCATGGGTTCCACCCGAGCGTACTCCGTCGGCGACGTCGACTTCATCATCCTGGCGTACTTCTTGGCTTTGTGGCTCGATCGGTCGAGTGACAAGCGACAATCACGAACTCAGGTGGGAGATGCCTGGCGCCTGAAGCGCGCAAACCCTGACGCTGCGCCGCAATCACCCGCGTCGCCCCAGGCTCCGTTGCAGCGAGAACAGCGCAGCGGCGAGCCTGCGCGACAACGCCGCACCTCTCTCGGCAGGGTCGCGACGTCGCTGCTCGTAGCAGCGCTGCGAGACCGGCACGAAGGCGCCGGGCGCCTGCCGATGGGTGAGACTGCCTTCATAGGCAAGACCGATCGCGACGTTCACTCGCCGCCCCCCTTTGGCCCACTCGATTTCCAGCGGATGGGCTCGTATCGGATAGCCGGGGTGGGTCGCCTGCGCCTGCCCCTCGTGCTCTGCGCAAGCGTCCGGAGACTCGCCGTCGATCACGGGCACGCCGCGCGAGAATTCGGGCTGCGCTCGATAGCCGAACTCCTCGGCATAGCCGCCGGCGAGGTAGGAATTGTGGTCTGCTTCGAGCTCCGCACAGCGATCCAGCAACTGCGCCGTCCAATCCGGAAAATAGCGGCGCTGCTCTCCCATTCGCCGCGGGCAACCAGGCTCCACGCGCACGACCGATTCCTCTACCTGCATGCTCTAGTGCAGGTAACCCCTGACGGCGGGCTTGGTTCCGCTCGTGATCAGCCGACCGGGCGGCGGCGACGCCTCGCCCCGGCCGGCGTCTCCTTCTGAACTATCCGCCGCCCGCTTCCTTCTCAGTAGTAGCGCTCGTTATTCGCGGCCCTTCGGCGCAGTCCCTCGGGAATCGAGTAATGGCCGCCGAGCGCAGCGTATCGCTCCGAGAGCTGCACGACTTTCTTCAGTCCGAGCCAGTCAGCGTACTTCAGTGCGCCGCCGAGATAACGCGGCAGGCCCAGCCCAAGCAGCAACGCCATATCGAGTTCCTGCGCACTGCCCACGACGCCGTCTTCGAGGCACCAGGCGGCCTCGGCGATCATGGGAAGCATCATGCGCTCGACGATCTCCTCGGCAGGGAGCGCGCGCGCCCCTGACGGCTGCACGGAGGCGAGCAGCTCGTAGACCTCGGCCGCAACGGATTTCTTCGGCTTGCCGGCTGGATCCCTCTCATATTTGTAGAAGCCTTGTCCGCTCTTCTGCCCGAGCCATCCTCGCTCGTTCATGAGCCGCAGCGCGTCGGCGCTCTTGCTGCGCTGAAGCCGGCTCGGGAACCCGGCGGATATGATGTCGAACACGTGCGTCCCGGTATCCATGCCGATCACGTCGTTCAAGTAGGCCGGCCCCATCGGCCAACCGAACGCCTCCATCACCCGGTCGATCTCGACGAAATCCACGCCCTCGCTCACCAGCTGGATGAACGCCAGCATGTACGGCGTGAGGACCCGGTTGACGAGAAAGCCCGGTCCATCTTTCACGACGATGGGCGTCTTGCCCATTGCGAGCGCGTATCCCACTACGGTCGCGAGCGTCGTTTCGCTGGTCCGCGCCCCGCGCACCACTTCCACCAGAGGCATGACCGGCGCGGGATTGAAGAAATGCATGCCGACGAAGTTCTGCGGACGCGCGAGCGGCGCGGCCAGATCATCGATGCGCAGACTGGAGGTGTTCGAGGCGATCACGACGTCCTCACGAACGCTCGCCTCCACTTCCCGCAGAACGGCGTGCTTGATTTCCATCTTCTCGATGACCGCCTCGATCACGACATCCGGGCGATCGAAGCCGCTGTAATCGAGCTGCGGCTTGATCGATGCGAGGACGGCGTCGGCCTGCTGCTGCTCCATGCGCCCGGCCGCAACCTGCTTGGCGAGCAGCTTCCGCGCTTCATTCACGCCCAGATCGAGCTGCTTCTGGTTGATGTCCTTCATCAGCACAGGCGTGCCGCGCACCGCGCTTGCATAGGCGATTCCGCCGCCCATGATTCCGGCGCCGAGCACCGCGGCCTGCTTCACCGGTCGGGCGCGCTTCGCAAGCTCCTTGGACTGCCGTTTGATCTGTTGCTCGCTGAGGAAGATCTGCACGAGCGAGTTGGCCGCCTGCGTGCGTGCGATTTGCGCGAACCCGATGGTTTCCATGCGCAGCGCGGCATCCCGCGGCTCGGCGATGCTCCTGGCCATGAGCCGGGCCGCCGCAGCCGCCGCAGGCTGATGGGTCTGCGCTGCGCGAGCCTCCAGTTTCGCCGCGATCGCCTCGATCTCCGCAGCCGCCTTGGCCGCATCCGCCGCCGGCGCAAGCTTCACGGCGCGGCGTGCGCGCCAGTCCCGTTCGCCGGTCGCCGCCTTGCGCAGCAGTTCGAGTGCGGCGCTGCGCAGGTTCTCGCCGGCGACGACTTCATCGACGACGCCCGCCGCCAGCGCCTGCTGAGGCTTCGCGGGTTTGCCGGTCGTGATCCACTCGACGGCGACCTGCGGCGAGGCGAGGCGCGGCATGCGTACGGCGCCGCCGAATCCCGGAAAGAGTCCCAGGTTCACCTCGGGGAAACCGACCTGAGCAGCCTGCGAGATCACCCTCAGATCCGCCGACAGCGCCAACTCGAAACCGCCGCCCAGCGCGAAGCCATTGATGGCGACCACAGTGGGCGCCGGCAGATCCTCGAGTGCGCTCAACGCGCTGTTGGAGCGCTCGAAGATGGCGTGCAGCTCATCGTCCGGCGCCGCAAACATCTCCAGGAACTCGGTGATGTCCGCGCCGACGATGAACGCATCCTTGGCGCTCGTGATCAGCACGCCTCGCACATCGTTGCGAGCCGCAATCGCCTGCACCGCCTCGCCCACTTCGCGCATCGCAAGCTGATCCAGCTTGTTGATCGCCGAGTTCTCCCGGTCGAAACACAATTCCACGAAGCCGTCGGGGATGCTCGCGACGCGTAGGGTCTTGCCTTGGTACATGATCGCTTTTTCCATTCGACACAAACAGATCGACGCCGAGCACGGCGCCGCAATTCAATTGAAGTTCGGCTTGCGCTTCGCGAGAAACGCCGCGACGCCCTCGCGCCCGTAGTCCGTCCGACTCAGCTGCGCGATGCCCTGGGCTTCCGCCTCCATCTGCGCCTCCAGACTCGCGCTGAAACTGCCGGCCAGAAGATTGCGAACCTTGCCGAGCGCCGGAGTAGCCGACGCAGCGAGGCGCTGCGACACCTCGCGCACCTCCTCGACCAAGGCCGCATCATCGACCGCCCGTGTGATCAAACCGAGAGTCGCCGCCTCGTCGGCCGTCACCCGGCGATTCAGGAGCGCCATTTCCTGCGCGCGTCGTAAACCGATCAGCCTGGGCAACAACCAGGTGGCGCCGCCGTCGGGCGACAGCCCGATCGCAGAATACGCGAGGCTCAGGTGCGCCGAGCGCGCGGCGATTGCAATGTCGCCCAGCAAAGCCAGGCTGAACCCGGCGCCGGCGGCCGGCCCGTTGATTGCGGTCACCAGAGGCTTGTTCATGTGCGCCAAGCGCGAGATCGCCGCGTGTACGTAGGCCGTGATCTCCTTGAGCAGCGCAGGAAGCGCGTCGCCCGCCGCCGCGAACGAGCTGATGTCGCCGCCTGCGCAGAACAGCCGGCCCGAGGCTGCGAGCACTACGCAGCGGATCGAATCGTCCTCGTCACAGGCGATCGCCGCCTCCAGCAACGCGCGCGACAGCGGAACGTCGAGGGCGTTGCCTGCGTCCGGACGATTCAGCCTCAAAGTGGCGACCGCGCCGTCGCGTTCAATCAACAATGATGATTTATCGCTCATGTGAGTTTCCCGCGCTCATGGAGCCCGCAGGCTGCTGATCGAGCAGAATGGAGGTGTTCGTAAGAACCTGACCGCGCGCATCATGTTGCGGACCGGGGTCAGCGTCAACCCACCGAACGGTGGGTTGACACGAGCGCGCCGAACGCTTCGGCGGCGCCCTTCAGGCGGCATGGATGTCGCGAAACCGAGTCCGGCCCGTCGGCGACATCCAACGGAGATCTTCGACATCCAGCGGAACGACGCCGCGGCCACGGCGCCCGCCGCTACGATTCCGGGTCCGCAAAGCTGACGCGATTTCGGCCCGCTGCTTTGGCGGCGTACATCGCCGCATCCGCGCGTGCAATCAGATGCTCGAGCGACTCGCCGGCGCGGGCGGTCGCCACGCCGATGGACAGGGTGACGGCGCCGAGCTGTTCATCGCCGCGTCGTATCCGTCCACTCGCCACAGCAGCGCGGATCTGCTCCGCCAGCGCCGCAGCGCCCTTCAGCGAAGTCTGCGGCAAGTAGGCTGCGAACTCCTCGCCGCCCAGACGCGCCGCAACGTCCCTCCCCTTGATGCTGGAGCACAGCGTCTGCGCAACCGACCGGATGACCTTGTCGCCGAGCACATGTCCATGCGTGTCGTTGATGGACTTGAACCGATCGATGTCCGCGATCAGCAACGCTCCGCCTTGCAACTGGCCGTCGTACGGATGACCTTCCAGACGCCGCTCGAACCCCCGCCTGTTCAGCAGACCGGTGAGCGGATCGAGCAAGGCTTCTTGCTGCGCCCGTTCGAGCTGCTCGGTGAGCTTGCGAACCTCCCGTACGCTGCCCTCGAGCTGCTCGGCGAGCTCGGTGGTGGTCGACCGCATGCGCTCGGCGTCCGCTACCAGGTCGGCGACGATGCTCTGCAAGAGCTCCACCGGCGCCGACTGCAAGAGCTGGCTCCGATGCAATTGCAAGGTCTGGGTGAACTGGGTCGCCTCGACGCCGGCGCTCACCGCGATCCGGGTGGTGTCGTCGAGCAATACTTGCAGCTGCCGCTGCATGCGTTCGACGACTTCCTCGTCACGCGCGATCACATATTGGGCGTGCAGCCGCCACGCATCCTCATCGGTCAGTCTGCGGCCGCCGCCGAAATGCTTGTCCAGCACCTCGCTCAGCCGCGGATTGATCCCTGCCGCATGCTCGTACCAGATCGTATAACTCTGCGGGTGATACGCGGCTTCCTGCTTCGCCATCAACGACAGGGCGCGCCGCAGGATCTCGACGCTTTTTTCGCGGGTTTCTGTGTAACGCATAGCTCCCCGAAGACCAAGCCGGTCGTGGCTCCGGGTCGGGAGCGGCGACCGAGGAACAGGCGCCGGCTCTGAAACTTACGCCGCGTCCTGGCGCCACTTGAGAAAGGATGGAATCGCGCTGCTGGCATGCGCTCGATTCCAGTCGGCTGCGCCGACAGTCCAATCCGACCGTTGCGCGCGATCTGGCGCCGGTGAAATCATTCTGGTACAACCAGCGCCATGGTCTCTCTGATTTTCATCGCCCGTCACATTCGTCGCCCGGCGTCCGCGGACGCCGGGGTGTTGACGAGTGTCGGTGTGAATGAAATTAGAGGCGATCGATCATGCAAACAAATAAAGCTGCAGCACTGCGGCTCAAAGCGATAGCAGACGCGGATTCGGGCTCACTGGTGAGGGCCCTGCAGCTCTTTCAGATGCGCAACGTGACGCCGTTGCGCGTGGCGGCGCAGCGCATCGGCCGCGAGATTCTCGAGCTCGAGATCGAAGTCGATCCCACCCATTTGACGCCGGAAGCCTTCCGTACGATCGTCGGCAAGCTCAACGAGCTGCCGGTCGTCTGGTCGGCGGTCGCCTGCGACTGAGGGTTCGCCGCCGTCGCGGCAAACGCTGCGTGCGGCGGTCAGTCCTGCGCGTACAACCGACCGAAGCGGTTGGCGAGAAAGACAGGCAGGCTGACATCTTCCTGGCGCACGAATCCGCGGTCCGGAAGCTTGCCCTCGGCCAGCAGATCGAGCACGCCGCACACACCCGCCGCAGTGGTCGCCTGGATGGCGCTGCGCATGACGCCGTTGATCTCGCGGCTGTAGATCTTGTTGGCGTACGTCTCCTGGATGAACCGACCGCCGCGCACGCCGGTCGCGGTGACGAACACGATGACCACATCCTGCATGGTCGCCGGAATCGCGTACTCCATGATGTCCTTGAACAGATCGCGCCGCTCGCGCAGCCTGAGGTCATGCAACAGCGCCTTCATCAACGCTGCATGGCCGGGATAGCGGATGCTGCGATAGTTGAGATTGCGGACCTTGCCCTGCAGCGTCTCGCAGAGCGTTCCGAGGCCGCCGGACGTGTTGAATGCTTCGTAGCGCACGCCGTCGAGCAAGAATTCCTCGAGCCCCTCGAGCGGCGCCGTCTCGCGGCGCTTGCCATCGACGATCGCCTCGCAAGGCTCGCAATATTCGTTGATCAGCCCTTCCGTGCTCCAGGTGAGGTTGTAGCTGAGCGCGTTCGAGGCGTACTTGGGCAGCGCGCCCACGCGCATCCGCACGTCGTGCAGGATGTCGAAACGACCCGCCAGATCGAAGGCCGCGATGCTGATGAACCCGGGAGCGAGACCGCATTGAGGGATGAAAGCAGTGCGGGCGTCCGCGGCCAGTTGCTTCGCCCGCCGCGTGGTCGCGACGTCCTCGGTGAGGTCCAGGTAGTGCACCTCAGTGCGCTTGGCGGCGCTCGCGATCTCGCCCGTGAGGTCGAATGGCAGCGCGCTGACCACCGCGAAGCTTCCCTGCAGCAACGCGTCCAGGCGTGCGGAGTCGCGCACGTCCACTTCCTCGCAGCGCACGCGCGCAGCGTCCACGCCCGCCATCGCGCTGGACGTGCGATCTGCAAGCGTTACATCATAGTCACCTGTCGCTGACAGCAGGTCCGCGATCGTTACGCCGATTTTGCCGGCGCCGGCAATGACGACTCGTTTCATGGCTCCATTGTCGTCAGCTGCAGCCCGGCGCGGTATTGCCAGAGCGACGAGCCGCCGGTGAAATTTCGGCGTTTCGCCGGCTCCGATCGTCACTTCGAACAATGCGCCCCGAACAAGCACCTGGAGTCGTCGCGCGGATGACTACACGCGAGGCCGTCCTGGACCGGATCGACCGGCAATTGATCGCGCTGCTGCGCGAAAATGCGCGCTCCCCAACGGCCGCCCTCGCCCGGCGCCTCGGCCTGTCGCGCACTACCGTGCAGAGCCGGATCGAGCGCCTGGAGCGCAACGGCGTCATCGCCGGCTATTCGATCCGCCTCTCGGCGTCCCGGGAGCACGGCGCCGTACACGCCTACATCATGATCACGGTAAATCCGCACCAGGCGGCGCGCGTCGCCACGGAGATCCGCAAGATGAGCGAGGTGCGCACGCTCGAATCGGTAAGCGGCGCCTTTGATCTGATCGCGATCGCGGCCGCCCCCTCGGTGCCGGAAATGGACGCGCTCATCGACGCGATCGGCGCGCTCGACGGGGTGGAGCGCACGCAGTCTTCCATCGTGCTGTCGACCAAGTTTGACAGGGGGTGAGGGCCGGAGGACGGCGGGAGTCGGTCCGAAGAGTCGTCCCGGCGTCCCGCCTTCCCGCAGTCTCCTCTTCTCCTACCTTCCCCACTCACGCAACCCTATACTTGCGGACGTCAGCCAGAAGCGGCGGCGACGCCTCCTGCACTGACCGTCAACCGCTAACCGCCTTCTGATGAGACGCGCTCGCCTACACCGCTGGACGCTTTGGCTGCTGCCGCTGCTGCTGCTGCGCGCGGCGCTGCCGGCCGGCGTCATGCTGTCGACGAGCGAGGGACGGCTGCTTCTCGAGCTGTGCTCTGGTTTCAGCATCCCCGCCCCGCAACAGCACGCATCGCAGCACGATCACGCCGAGCACGCTGGCGGCTCCCATCATTCCGCCGCAGTCGACCATGCGGCCGAAGCCGCCTCGCAGCAGCATGGCTCGCACGAGCCGGGAGCGGCCGATCCGGCCCCCTGTCCTTACGCCCTGGTCGCGAGCGCCTGCCTGGCGCAGGCCGTACATATAAGTGTGGCCCACGAGCGGACGGCGCCAGCCACGCCCGATTTCGACTCGACGCCCTCCAGACCGCCCTACTTCGATCCCGGCCGCATCCGCGGTCCGCCATCGTCTCTTTCGAGCTGAACTGACGCGAGGACGCGGCCGGCGCGACGCTGGCCGCGCGTATCCGTTTTTCCCGGAAGAGCAATTCATGTTTCATTCACGAACACTCGCGCTCGCCGCGATCGTGGCGGCCAGCGCTCACGTGTGCGCCGCGCAGGCGCAAGGCGTGGCGACGGATCATCTGATCGAATCGATCACAGTCACGGGCGCGCGACAGCGCGCCACACTCGATACGCCGGCCGCCACGGCGTCGAAGAGCGCCGAGGCTCTGCGCGAGCAGAACCTCGTCAATCCCGAAGACGCGCTCAGGTACATTCCCAACCTGACCATTCGCAAGCGCTACATCGGCGACCGCAACGCGCTCATCGGCGGGCGCAGCTTCTCGACGCTCCAGGCGCCGCGCGCGCTGGTCTTCATGGACGGCTATTTGCTGTCGAACTTCCTCGGCCGCTTCGATGCGCCGCGCTGGAACATGATTGCGCCGGAGGAGATCGAGCGCGTCGACGTTCTCTATGGCCCGTTCTCGGCCATATACCCGGGCAACTCGATCGGCTCGACCGTGGCGGTGCGTACGCGCCGTCCGGATGCGCTCGAAATCAGCGCACGAACCACGGCGTTCACCGAGCGATTCGAGGAGTACGGTCTCGCGGACACTTACGACGGCTACCAGTTCAGCGGCTTCCTGGGCGACCGCTTCGCTTCCGACGCGTGGTTCACGCTTGCAGTGAATCACCAGGACTCGGTCGGTCATCCCATGCAGTACTACGCCCGATCCGCGGGCGCGGACGGCCAGTTTGCGCAGCTCGACGGGCCAGCCGTGCCTGTGACGGGCGTGCGCTTCGACGTCGATCCGCAAGGTCGGCGTCGCGCGGTGTTCGGCGCGGGTTCGGGCGCCATCGACCGCACCCGTCAGGACCAGGCCAAGCTGAGCGCAGGCGTTCCGCTGGCCGACTGGTTGGAAGTGCACGGATTCGCAGCCACGTGGCGCAACGAGACGCGCAACGAGAACCGCACCTTCATGCGCGATGAGCACGGCGCGCCAGTGTGGTCCGGCCGCGTGCTCGCCGACGGCGTCGTGTTCGACGTGCCGCAAACGGCTCTTGCGCCGAGCGAGCGCCAGGAAAGCCACCTGCAATGGGGCGCGACGCTGCGCACCACGCGCGGCGCGGGCTGGAACGGCTCGCTCGTCTATTCCGATTACGAGATCCGCACGGACCGCACGCACAGCGCGCACACACCCGATCCGCTCGCCGTGCATGGCGGACCAGGCTCGCTCGAGAAGCGCGACGGCACCGGCTGGCGCACGTTCGAGGCGCAGGGGGTTTACTCGCCTCGACCAGGCGATTGGGTGGACGGAGCGCACACGCTTTCGTTCGGCTATCACCAGAACGAGTACCGGCTGCGCAACCCGATCTACACGCTGTCGGATTGGCGCACAGGCGCCGGCGTACTGGATCAGAACGTGTTCGGCGCAACGCGTCTGCGCGCGCTGTATCTGCAGGATCGCTGGCAGATGACCGACGAGTGGACGCTGACCCTCGGCGCCCGCTACGAAGATTGGCGAGCGCATGACGGCGGACAGCGCGCCGGCGACGTCGTCATCGACTATGCGGCGCGTCGCAAGAGTGCGTGGTCGCCGAAAGCCTCGCTGGCCTACTCGCCCGATCCCGACTGGTCGCTGCGGTTGAGCGCCGGGCGCGGCGTGCGCTTCCCCACGGTCGCAGAGCTGTTTCAGGGAACGGTCAGGTCGTCCTCCATCACGGTGAACGATCCGTTCCTCGAACCCGAGGTCTCGGACGCGCTCGAGTTCACGGTAGAGCGTGTCTTCGAGCACGGCCAGGCGCGCGTCTCGCTGTTTCAGGACGACGTGCACGACAGCATCTACGCACAGACCAACATCATCGTCACGCCGAACGTGACCAACGTGCAGAACGTCGATCGGGTGCGCACGCGCGGCGTGGAGATGGCGTTCGCGCTGCAACCGCCGAACATGGACACGCTCAGCCTGGAAGGCGCCGTGGCGCATGTGCATACGCGAATCTTGGAGAACGACAACAACCCGCCGACGGTCGGCAATCGCTGGCCGCGCATACCCGAGTGGCGCGGTCATCTGCAGCTTGCATGGCGGCCGTCGCAGCCGTGGCTGGCGACGCTCGGGCTGCGCCATTCGGGGCGCATGTACAACCGGCTGGAAAACGACGACGTGAATCCAGACACGTATGGCGGGGTGTCGCGCTTCACCACGCTGGATGCGCGCATCGCCTTCACGACGCCCGGCGGCGTCGAGCTCGCGCTCGGCATGGACAACCTGACCAGCGAGCAGTCGTATCAGGCCCATCCGTTTCCGCAACGCACCGGCTTCTTGGAGGCGCGGTGGTCGTTCGAGGGGGGGCGATGAAAGCGTTTGCAGCACTGATTCTCGGCGTCCTCGCGCTGACATGGATGCAGCCGCCGCACGCGGCGTCGAGCGCGCGCCCGGAGCTCGGCGCCTCCGCGGCTTTTGATGCGCGCGGCCGCTTGTGGGTCGTTTACGCCGAACCCGCCGACGGCGGCGGCTCGCACGTGCGTCTCGAGCGCTCCGACGATCGCGGCCGGAGCTGGTCGATGCGGATTGCGGCGACGCCGACGCCGGAGCCTGTCTCGGCGGATGGCGAGAATCGTCCCAAGATCGCGTTCGGCGCCGCCGGCGAGATTTACGTCGCCTGGACCTCGCCGGGTTCCGAGCGCTTCACTGGAAACATCCGCTTCACCCGCTCTCTCGACGACGGGCGCACCTGGTCGAAGCCAGTCGTCGTGCATCGGGACCGTCAGCTCATCACACATCGCTTCGAATCGCTGGCCGTAGACGGCGCCGGCCGAATCTGGGCGGCGTGGATCGACAAGCGCGACCTGGAACGGGCGAAACGCGCCGGGCAGGCGTATGCCGGGGCCGCGGTCTATTACGCATACTCGCAGGACCGCGGCGCAACCTGGCGCGGCGATTTCAAGCTCGCCGATCACTCCTGCGAATGCTGCCGCATCGCGCTCGCACGTGACGGACACGGCCGCATCGCGGCGCTGTGGCGCCATGTGTTCGCGCCGAATGAGCGTGATCACGCCTACGCACTGCTCGATCCGCACGGCCGCCCGACGATCACGCGCGCCACGTTCGACCGCTGGCGGATCGACGCATGTCCACACCACGGTCCGAGTCTGGCCTTCGGCGCGGACGACGAACGTCACGCGGTGTGGTTCAACCAGGTCGAGGGCGACGGACGCGTATTCTATGGACGCCTGACGGACGGGGCGCCCGCAGGGCTCGCTGAGCTTCCGGCCGGCGCATCGCACGCCGACGTTGCGGCGCACGAGCGCTACGTGGCGGTCGCGTGGAAACGTTTCGACGGCGAGGCGACCCGCATCGAAACATGGCTCTCGCATGACGGCGGGCGCAGCTTCACGAGCGGACCCGACGAGCGCACGACCGGCGATTCGGATCAGCCGCGGCTCCTGCAGGCGCCGCACGGAGAAATCGTGCTCGTGTGGCGCGTCGCCGACCGGATCATCGTGCGCTCGTTGTTCTCGGCGCCGCAGTCACGGCGATCGCACGACGCACGAGAAAAGCCGGCCGCGGCCAGCATGCAGGCTGGACCGTCGTCGGTGCGGCCATTCGCGCGCAGCACGCTCGCAGAAATCGAGAGCCGCCTGCGCGGACAACCGTTCTGGCTGGTGCTATGGGATCTGGAATGCTCCTACTGCATGCACTCGCTGCGCGGGCTCGCCCAGGCGCAAGCGCGCAACCCGCGATTGCGCGCCGTGACCATCTCCACCGACTCGATCGGCCAGGCGTCGCAAATCACTGCGCGGCTTGCAAGCCTCGGCGTGCGCTCGGAGGCCTACGCGTTTGCGCAGGATTCAGTGGAAGCGCTACGCCATGCAATCGATCCGGGGTGGGCGGGCGAGAAACCGCGCGCGTATCGCTACGGTCCGGACGGCCGCCGCAAAGCTGTGAGCGGCGTAATTGATGCGAGCGAATACGGAGCAGAGTTTTGACGATTCGAACCTGCCGACGGCGATCGCGGTCTTTCAATCATCGATTCACCGGCGGTCGAACAGGCGCGCTGGCCGGCGCCGTCTTGCACGACGCTGCGCGATACTCGCCGCCTCCGGCCCCCTCGTCACGATCAGCGAGCGCGCCGACGCCGCCGGCGCTCAGCGCCTGAGCCATGCGACGGTCAGAAATCCCGCGAAGGTCGCCGCCAGCGAACCGCCCAGGTGCGCGACCGTCGCGGCGCCGGCCCACAACACGCGGCCCTGTTGCAACAGCATGGCCGTTTCCGCGGAGAAGGCCGAGAAGGTGGTCAGCCCGCCGCAGAAACCGGTGATCACGAGCAGCCGCCACTCCGGCGCGAGCCCCGGAAGATTGGCGAACAAAGCGACCGCAAGACCGACGATGTATCCGCCGATCAGGTTGGCGGCCAGCGTGCCGAGCGGGATATTCGGGAATACTGCGTTCAGGTGAGCGCCGAGCTGCCAGCGCAGCAGGGCGCCCAGGCTCGCTCCCACGCAGATCGCCGCCGCCGCCTTCCACATCTGCATAGCCCGAGCTCAGACCGCCAACTTCAGCCGGTGCGTGGACTTGATCTCTTCCATGACGAAATAAGTATGCGTCTGCTGCACGCCGCGCTCGGCCGTCATGCACTCGCCCAGAAAGCGACGGAACGCCGCCATGTCGCGGACGCGCACTTTGACGAGGTAGTCGAAGCCGCCGCCGACCATGTGGCACTCGGTGACTTCTTCGAAGCGGTTCATTGCGTCCTTGAAGCGCTCGAACTTGTCGGGCGTG
>Ga0079224_100000637_pt1 | contig 35671 bp, 32 predicted proteins | sample Stecom2015_FD_80414 | JGI IMG/M metagenome (GOLD analysis project Ga0079224, IMG submission 80414) | Agricultural soil microbial communities from Utah to study Nitrogen management - Steer compost 2015 | ecosystem: Environmental > Terrestrial > Soil > Agricultural land | place: USA: Utah... | reverse complement strand
GCCCCGGCCCCGGCGAGACCCTCGACGGTCGTGACGCGCCGGCCCTCGGCCTCCCAGACCGGGGTGATGCAGGAGAGGACGGGCTCGTCATCGAGGAGGACGGTGCAGGCGCCGCAGTCGCCCTTGTCGCACCCCTGCTTCGTGCCGGTCAGGCCGAGGACGTAGCGGAGCGTCTCGAGCAGGGTGTGGTGCATGGGGACGCCGACGCGATGACGGTCCCCGTTGACTTCGAGTTCGGCGATCGCGTGCATGGGCCGCCCGCGCTGGGAAGGGTCCGCGAGGGGTGGCGCGCCGTTCGATGGCGGTGCCGGCGCCCTGACCCTAGAGTACTGCGGCCCGGGAAGGGGGTCAAGCGGGGGCGCGTGGGGCGCCGCTTTGACTCCCGGCCGCGCCGGCGCCATACTATCGGGGGCCTGCTCAGAGGACGGAGGCCCGCTCAGAGGACAACCGCACCCGGGAGGCCGATTGCGGTCGTCGTCTCCGGGGCCGAGCGCCCCTCCCCTCACCGTCGCCGGCATCGTCCTGTCCGCCGGCCGCTCCACGCGGATGGGTCGGTCGAAGGCGCTCCTTGCCATCGCCGGCGAGACCTTCGTCGAGCGCGCGGTCTGGGTCCTCCGCGAGGGCGGGTGCGGGAGCGTCGTCGTCGTCGTCTCGACGGACGAGGAGCTCGCGCGGCGGGCGGAGCGAGCCGGCGGGCGGGTCGTCGTGAACCCCGCGGCGGACGCGGAGCCGATCGACTCGCTCCGGCTCGGGCTCGACGCCTTGCAGGCGGGCGACGATGCCGCGGCCGTCCTCCCCGTCGACCACCCGCTCGTGCGCCCGGCGACGGTCGCCGCGCTCCTCGCCGCGTACCGCGCGACCCGCGCGCCCATCGTCCGCCCCGTTCACCGGGGATCGCCGGGGCACCCGACGCTCTTCGCCCGCTCGCTCTTCCCGTCGCTGCGGAGCCCGGGGCTGCCGGAGGGCGCGCGGTCGGTCGTCGACGCGAACCTGGACCGGATCGTCGAGGTCCCGGTCGACGACCCCGGCGCGGCCGTCGACATCGACACGCCGGACGCATACCGGCGCCTGGTGGAGCGGGCGTCGTGAGCGGAGCGCCGGTCACCGCGTTCGACGCGGCCGCCGCCGCGCTCGCCGCGCACGAGGGCGGGCCTGCCGTCGCCGTCGTCACCGTGCTGGACGGAGCCGGCGCGGGGCGGCGCCTCCTCGTCCGGGCGACCGGCGAGCACCGCGGCGCCCTCGGCGCGCCGGAGCTGGACCGCGCCGGACTCGATCTTGCGCGGCGTACGCTCGCGGCGGGAGACGGCGGGGCGCGCGGCCAGCCGCGCGTCGAGACGGTCGAGCTCGCCGAAGGCGCCGTGCGGCTCTACGTCGAGGTCCACGAGCCGCCCGACGAGCTCCTGATCGTGGGCGCCGGCCACATCTCCGTCCCGCTGGCCCGCCTGGGCGTCCTGCTCGGATTCCGCGTCCGGGTCCTGGACGATCGGGAGGACTTCGCGACGCCCGACCGGTTCCCCGGCGCGGCCGAGGTGAGGAGGATGGACTTCGCCGACCCGTTCCGCGATGTGCCGATCGGCCCGCGCACGCACGTGCTCCTCGTGACCCGGGCGCACAGGTACGACTTCGACTGCCTGCGCCGCCTCCTCGCGTCGGAGCTCGCACCGCGCTACATCGGCGTGATCGGGAGCCGCCGCCGGATCCGGGCCGCGTTCCAGGCGCTCCTCGACGCCGGCGTCCCGCGCGAGCGGCTGGCGGGGGTCCGGGCGCCGGTCGGGCTCGACATCGGCGCGGAGACGCCGGACGAGATCGCGGTCAGCATCGCGGCGGAGCTCATCCTGGTGAGGCGGGCCGACGGGCGGGAGCGCGTGCCGATCCCGCTCTGGGCCAGAGAGCGGGTCGTCGAGCGCCTCCTCCCGGCCGAGCACGCGGGCGCCGCGAAGGAGGCGCCGCCCGGTCCCGGCGCAACGGCCGGCCACAGCGCATCGCACGATCTGTCAGAGGAGGGGGCCGATGGATGACCCGGAAGTCCACCGCGCCGTCGTCGCGGCCGTGAGAGAGGGGAGGACCGTCGCACTGGCGACGGTCGTCGGCACGCGCGGGTCGGTGCCCCGCCACGTGGGGAGCAAGATGGTCATCGATCCCGGCGTCGCGCTGATCGGCACGATCGGCGGCGGGTGCGGCGAGGCGGATGTGATCGCGGCCGCGGAGGAGGTCGTCCGGACCCGGACGCCGCGGCTGATGCGCGTCGAGCTGCTCGATCCGGTCGACTCGTGGAGCCCTGCCGTCTGCGGCGGCGTGATGGAGGTGTTCCTCGAGCCCGTCGTACCGGGGCCGGAGCCGGCCTGACGCCCCCTCGCCGCTCCGACGCGGCGTCCAGGAACCCACGGGCGGGTGCGAAACCATGTGGAAACGGTACCACGCGTTCCTCCGCCAGCCGCCGGAGCTCCGGCTCGAGTGGCGGGACCGGCCGACCGGCGCACGCGGGTGGCTGGTCATCAACTCGCTGCGCGGCGGCGCGGCCGGCGGCGGGACCCGGATGCGGCCCGGCGTCGACGCGAGGGAGGTCGTCTACCTCGCGAAGGCGATGGAGCTGAAGTTCTCGGTCTCCGGCCCCGCGATCGGCGGCGCGAAGGCGGGCTCGACTTCGATCCGTCGGACCCGCGCAAGGCCGAGCTCCTCGACCGCTGGTACCGGACGATCTTCCCCTACCTCCGCGACTGCTACGGCACGGCCGGCGACCTGAACGTGAGCGAGGTCGCGGATGTGATCCCCTCGTGCCGGCGGCTCGGCCTCGAACACCCGCAGGAGGGGATCGTCCGGGGGCACTTCGCTCCGGAACCGGACGCGCTGCGCGCCACGGTGCGCAACCTGAGATCGGGGGTCGAGGCGCCGGTCCCGGACGCGTTCGGGGTGCCGGGCACCAGCCTCACGGTTTCCGAGATGGTCACCGGCTACGGCGTCGCGCACGCGATCCAGCACTTCTATCACCGCCGCGGCGACGGACTCGGGGGCGTGCGCGTCGTGCTCGAAGGGTTCGGCAACGTGGGCGCGAGTTGCGGCGTCTACCTCGCCCGCGCCGGCGCACGGATCGTCGGGATCGCGGACGAACGGTCCGCGCTCGCCGCGCCCGAAGGACTCGGCGCGTACGAGATCGAGGAGCTGTTCCTACGCCGCATGGGCCGGCTCCTCCCCGCCGTCGACCACCGCCTCCTCCCCGCTGCCGACCGGGACCGGCTCCTCGACCTCCCGGCCGACGTCTACGTCTGCGCCGCGGTCTCGGGTTCGCTGACGATGGAACGGCTCGCCCGGCTCGCGGCGGCCGGCGTCACCGTCATCGCCTGCGGCGCGAACCACCCGTTCCACGAGCGCCGGCTCGGGTCCACATGCGTCGCGCGGCAGGCGGACCGGCACTTCTCGGTCCTGGCGGACTTCCTCGCGAACTGCGGGCTGGCCCGGGCGTATAGCTACCTGATGGAGAACGGCGCGCGCCCCGACGCGGACAGGATCTTCAAAGCCGTCGAACGCACGATCCAGGATACGATCGACGAGGTGCTCGCCCGCAACGGCGGCCGGCCTAGAGGCCTGCTCGCGGCCACCGTGGGCCTCGGCCTCGATCGAATCGGCGCTCCATGATGCGGCGGCGGAGCCGCGGCGGCAGACGACGCAGCCGTCGCCACTCCCGCCAGCGGTAGAGCAGCTCGAGGTCGTCGACCGGCGGACCGCCGCGATCCAGGCCCTCCTCGGCCTTGAACCGACGCCACTCCATGTACGCGTCCACGAGCTTGCCGGGACGATAGGGGCCCCGCATCTCGAAGTCGTAATCGTGCAGCTCCCGGTACGCCGAGCGTCTGGGCACCCAGCTCGGACCTCGGTAATCGTCCAACCAGAACGGTTCATCGCCCGGCATCGTCTCCCTCCCCATCGGTCCGCCACGGCCCCGCCCCGACGGCGGCCTCGGCCACGGGACCGGAATCGGCGATCGCGGCGTGCTCCGTACGACCTGGAACCGGCAACCCCCGTGCCCCCGTGGTCCCGATGCGCCTCGCAGCCGTCGTGCCCCTCAGGCCCCATGCCCCCGTGCGCCTCGCTCCCGCGTCGGCCGCGGCGCCCGGTATCGGGCTGGAATCCGAATTGCCTCGCTCGGGATCCATGGGCACGAATCGGGATCCCGGGTCCGCAGGCGCGTCAGCGGCCGGAGCGAGCCGGCCGGGCGCCGACCTGAATCCGCACGACCCGTTCGACGTGGTCCATGAGGGGTACACCGTCCTGGTCTGCCGTTACGACGGCTCGTTCGAGGGGCTGGGTCGTGAAGGGCTCTGGGACTACGACACACGCATCCTCTCACGCTACCGGCTCCTCCTGGACGGAAGGCGACCCGCCGGCAGTATGAGCGGCGTGCCCGGAGCGGGCCGCTGGATCGGCCACCTCCGGGTGCCACGCCGCGGCGGCGATGCCGAGGGCCCGCTCCTCCCGCAGGACGTCCTCGAACTCACCATCGAGCGCCGCGTCGGGCGCGGGATGGAAGAACGGCTCACGATCCGGAACCACAGCATGACGCCGGTCGAGACCGAGCTGCTCCTCGAGCTCGCCGCCGACTTCCTCGACATCCAGGAGACCGGCGCGACGCGACGCCAACACGGCTCGATCGAACGCCGCTGGACCGCGGGCACACTCCGGATCGATTACTTCGCCGAACACGGAGGCCGCACGCTCCGCCGCGGGGTCCGGGTCCGGGCCGAGGCCGCCGACGCGCCGCCGTCGCACCAGCTCGGTCTGCTCCGCTTCCCGGTCCGGCTCCCGCCGAACGGGCGCTGGCACGCGACGCTCACCATCGAGTCCCTTGTCGACGACGCATGGCGCACGCCCCTCCCGCTGACGACCGCCGAGGGGACCGAGCGGGACCGGCTCCGTGCGCTGTGGGAGGCCGGGCGCACGTCGATACGCGCCTCGAACCTCGTCGTCGAGGGCGCGATCGGCCAGGCGGCCGCCGACCTCATCGCGCTCCGGGCATGGGAGTACGATACCGCACCCGACGCCTGGTTCCCCATGGCGGGCGTGCCGACGTACACCGGGATCTTCGGCCGCGACGCGCTGACCGCCGCCTGGCAGGGCGCGCTCCTCGGCCCGGAGATGCTGCGCGGCGCCGTCGAGATCATCGCCCGGACCCAGGCCGCGGACGACTCCGCGTGGCACGACCGCGAGCCCGGGAAGATGGTCCACGAGATCCGCAGAGGACCGCTCTCGGAGCTCGACTACATCCCCCAGCGCGGGTACTACGGGACCCAGACCTCGTCCGCGATGTTCGTCCTCGCCCTCTCCGAACTCTGGCACTGGACCGGCGACGAGGGCGCGCTCCGGCGCCACCTCGGAGCCGCGCTCCGGGCCTTCGAGTGGGCCGAGCGCTACGGCGACCTCGACGGCGACGGCTTCCTCGAATATGTGCGCCGCTCGCCGAGAGGGCTCAAGAACCACGCATGGAAGGACTCGGACGAGGCGATCCGCTACCCCGACGGCTCCCTCGTGCCGAACCCGATCGCGACCGTCGAGGAGCAGGCGTTCCACTACCTCGCACTCCTCAGGATGGCGGAGATCCTGGTCGCGCTGGGCGAGGAGGAACGGGCCGGCTGGTTCCTGGAGTGGGCGCGGCGAGTCCGGACGCGATGGGACGAAGCGTTCTGGATGGAGGACGAGCGCTTCTACGCCATGGCGCTCGACCCCGAGAAACATCCCGTCCGCTCGATCAGCTCGAACCCGGGACACGCGCTCGGGGCCGGGATCGTGCCCCGCGAACGCGCCCGAGCCGTCGCGGACCGGCTCCTCGAGCCCGACCTCTTCTCCGGCTGGGGCATCCGGACCCTCTCGAGCCGGCACCCCTCCTACAATCCGCTCGGCTACCACCTGGGGACCGTCTGGCCCGTCGAGAACGCGACCTTCGCCCTCGGCTTCAAACGCTACGGGCTGGACGACCACGTCGAACGCCTCGCCGGCGGACTCTTCGCCGCGGCCGCCCACTTCCACCGGCTGCGGCTGCCCGAAGCGCTCGGCGGACACGCGGCCGACGAATCCCTGATCCCGACCGTCTACCCGGGCTCGAACTCCCCACAGGCGTGGAGCGCGAGCGCAACGGTCCAGCTCCTCCAGATCCTCCTCGGGCTGTACCCGTTCGCCCCCGCGAAAACGCTGCTCCTCATCCGGCCACGGCTCCCGGCCTGGATCGAAGAGGTGACCGTCCACCGGCTCCGGGTCGGTGACGCCACCGCGACGATCCGGTTCCGACGGGAAACGGACGGAAGCACAACGCACGATGTCCTCGAGCGGCACGGCACCCTCCACATCCTGCGGGCGCCGCCGCCAGACCACACGGATGAGATCAGCTGGGGCGAGGCCCTCGAGGAATGGGCGCTCGAGCACGCACCCGGACGTACCGCGCGAGCGGCGAGGATCGCATTGGGCCGAACCCCGGAGCGTTGACAGAACGTGACTTGCAGCAACCCGACGACGCCCCGGCCGGGGCGGACCCGACGCTCCGGGCCCGACGCCCACGCGCCCCACCCGACCGCCGCCGGCACGGCCCGCCGACGAAGATCCTTGACACGATTCGACGCCCGGATTACCTTGCCCTTGATCCCATCATCCCGGATAATGGATCCCCCTCCTCACGACAAACCGCGGAGGGGGACATCGATGGGCCGTAGCCCACCGAACGAAACGCGGACCTGATCGCCACCCGGTGGCGATTTCCTGAGCCTTCGGAACCGGGCGCCCCGTGCCGAACGGGAGCGGCGGCGCTTCAAGCGAATCAGCACCTCGACCCTCGATCGGTCACCCGTGTGCGCTCGACGTCGTCGCGCGTGTGAGTCGCCGGCGTCGTTCCCGGCACGGCCACGCTCGACCCGTGCCCTGATGGATCGCGTGCGTCGATGGGACGGGTACCCGTGCCCCCGGCCCATGAAAGGGTTCCGGCGGCGGTCCCGCACGTCCCCTTCGCCACGTGGCAACCGGTCGTTCGAGTGCCCGGTTGCAACCCCATCCACCCCCACCAAGGAGGACGCGATGTCACTCCGCTTGTTCAGGTTGTCGGGGGCCTGGCTGCTCCTGGCGGCGACCTGGTCCGCCCCTGCGGTCGCGCAGACCGGTACGGGGAGTGTGAGTGGCGTGATCACGGACCAGGCGACGGCCCAGCCGCTGGAGGTCGTGCAGGTGTACCTCGACGGCACGCAGTACAACACGATTACGCAGCCGAACGGTCGTTTCCTCCTGGTCAACGTTCCTGCGGGCACGTACACGCTGGTGGCGGAGCGGCTCGGTTACACGGCGTACCGTCAGGAGGGCGTGGTCGTGACCGCCGGCGGCAGCGTCTCCCTCGAGATCACGATGCGGGCGGAGCCGCTGCGCCTGGAAGCGATCGTGGCGACGGGCCTCGCGGACCCGATCGAGGGGATCAAGGCCCCGTTCTCGGTCGGCCAGCTCACGCGGGAGCAGGTCGCGACGGTCCCGGCGACGCACTCGGCGCTCGCGGCGCTCCAGGGCAAGGTCAGCGGCGTCACGATCCAGCGGAGCAGCGGCGAGCCGGGCACCGGCGTGAGCATCCTGCTCCGTTCGCCGACGAGCATCCAGCGCAACAACAGTCCCCTGTACGTCGTCGACGGCGCGATCATCAGCGGCGGGACGATGGACATCGAGACGCTCGACATCGAGAGCATCGAGGTCGTGAAGGGCGCGGCGGCCGCGGCGCTCTACGGCTCGCGGGCCTCCGGCGGTGTGATCAGCATCACCACGTCCCGCGGCGGAGATATCCCGCGCGGGCAGCGGCGGGTCTCGTTCCGCACCGAGTACGGCCGGAGCACGGTCGCGACGGGGAACCTCAAGCTGGCCAAGAGCCATGGGTTCCGGGTCAACGCGGATGGCGAGTACATCGACGCGGACGGGAACGTGGTCGGTCGGGGCGGGCGCGAGGTCGACGTCGTCAACATCATGGACGCTCCCTACCCCGGGAAGCTCTACGACAACGTGAACCGGTTCTACCGCGCCGGCGAGTTCCTGACCACGAACATCAGCGTCAGCCAGAACTCGGCGGACACGAACTTCCGGATCAGCGCGAACCAGTACCGCGAGGCGGGGACGATCGAGACGAACGACGGGTACTCGCGGTACAACGTGCGCCTGAACCTGGACCACCGGTTCGGCGAGAACTTCGAGGTCAACAGCACGCTCTACCACAACCGGTCGACCCGCGACGAGCTGGCGGGCCGCCCCTTCTGGGACCTGCTCCTGCTCCCGCCGGACATCAACCTGGATGTCCGGGACGAGCACGGGAACTTCGTGCAGGTGCCGGACAAGGAGGTCCCGCTCGAGAATCCGATCTGGCGGCAGGCACAGTTCGAGAACCTGAACCACCGGATGCGCACCATCGCGAGCGTCCAGGCCCGCTACTCGGTCGCCCCGTGGCTGCAGTTCCGCGCCGAAGCCGGGTACGATCGCTCCAACATCACGCGCGAGCTGTACACGCCCAAGGGCACGCCGATGTCGACGTTCGACGGGATCTACACCTGGGCCGCGCCGAACGAGCTGCACCCGGGATCGCTGGACTTCCGCGAGACCGGGCGCGACAACATCAACGCCGCCATCAGCGCGCACCTCATGCACCGCGTCGGGGCGTTGACTGCCCGGACCATGGTCCGCGCGCTCATGGAGCGTGACGAGGAACTCTACTTCCGCGCGTCCGGCACGGACTTCCTGGTCGAGGGCGTCAAGCGGCTGAACGGCGCCCAGACGCGGACCATCGAGTCCACGATCCAGGAGATCCGCTCGACCGGCTACATGGTGCAGACGGCGCTGGACTACGGTGACCGGTACGTACTCGACGTCCTCCTGCGCCGCGACGGCAGCTCGCTCTTCGGGCCCGACGCCCGGTGGCACAACTACTACCGGGTCAGCGGCTCCTACCTGATGGCCAGGGAGGAGTGGTGGCCGTTCCCGCAGCTGAACGAGTTCAAGCTGCGCTACTCGATCGGGACGGCCGGCGGCCGGCCGAACTTCTCGGACCAGTACGAGACGTGGAGCGTCGGGACGACGATCAGCAAGGGCGTGCTCGGGAACCGGAACCTGCGCCCGGAGCACAGCACGGAGCAGGAGTTCGGGATCGATCTCGTCGTGCTCGGCCGCTACTCGCTCGAGCTGACCTACGCGAAGCAGCGCACGGTCGACCAGCTGCTGAGCGTGCCCGTGCCGGCCGTGACGGGCTACGTGAACCAGTGGGCGAACGCGGGGACGATCGAAGGGAACACCTGGGAGCTGACCTTCGACGCGAACCTGGTGCAGACGCCGACGTTGCGGTGGAACTCCACGCTCGTGGCCGACCGCTCGCGGAGCCGGATCACCGAGTGGGGCCGGCCGTGCTACTTCGACGGGCACCGGTACTTCTGCGAGGGCTCGAACCTCTCGGAGATGTGGACGCAGAGGCTGGTCCGGAGCCACGACGAGCTGCCGGAGATCCACGCCGGCTCGTACGAAGCGTTCCAGGTCAACGACGACGGCTACCTCGTCCCCGTCGGCTTCGGCAACAGCTGGCGAGACGGCCTCAAGGGCGACACGCTCTGGGGCACGCAGATCGAGATCGACGGCGTGACCTACAACTGGGGCGAGCCGATGTACCTGCTCGACGAGAAGGGTTCGCCCGCGATGGTGAAGTACGGCGATGCAATGCCGGACCTGAACCTGGGCTGGCTGAACCAGATCCAGTGGCGCAACTTCAGCATCCACGCCCACCTGCACGCCGAGATCGGGGGCCTGATCTACAACGCGACCAAGCAGCGCCTCTACCAGCACGACCGCCACGCCGACCTGGATCAGGCCGGCAAGCCGGAAGAGCTGAAGAAGACAAACGGCTACTACCAGGCGATCTACAACCGGATGAACCGGTCGGACCACTTCGTCGAGAAGGGCGACTACCTCAAGCTCCGGGAGCTGTCCGTGACCTACCGGTTCGATCGCGACATGATCCGGCGGATGCGGCTCGGCAGCATCGGCGTCTCATCCATGTCCGTCGGCATCATCGGCCGCAACCTGTGGACGCTTACGGGCTACAGCGGCTTCGACCCCGAGGTCGGCGGCCTCTTCACGCGGACCGACAGCTTCGGGTACCCGAACGGCCGCACCTTCACGGGCTCGGTGAGCATCGAGTTCTGACGGCGTCCCACGGGGAGCGGCGCGTCGCCGCTCCCTGCGCCCCCCGCCGCGCCGGCCGGCGCGGCGGGAACGGAACCGATGACTTCACCAAGAGACTACGGAGGGATTGGACATGTCGACTCGTCGTATGAAGCTACGGATCCCGACCCGGCTGCGTGGACCGGCGGCCCTCGCACTCATCGCCGCGGTCGCGGGCTGCCAGGACCTGCACGTGGTGAACCTCAACAATCCGGACCGCGGGCGCGCGCTCGCGAACAAGGGCGACGTCGAGTCGCTGATCGCGACCTCGTGGACGGAATACTGGGGCTCGACGAACGGGAGCACGTCGACGAATCACCTGACCCGGAACATCCCGCTCTCCGGCTGGGGCTCGGAGGGCACCGGCACCTTCGCGAACTGGGAGTTCCTCGCCTTCATTGGCCAGCCCCGGATCGCCTTCGACAACGCGCCGACATCGGCGATGACGGAAACCGCGCGCTTCCACTGGCAAGCCCTCTACAGCGGTCTCTCCAGCGCGAACGAGGGGCTGGCCATGATCGCGCAGGGCCTCAGCCTCGACGACGACGACAGCCACGGCCCGATGACGATCCGCGCCCAGGCGTTCGCCAAGTTCGTGCAGGGCCTCATGCACGGCTACATCGGCCTGCTCTTCGACCGGGGCTGGATCTTCACCGAGGAGGACGCCCTCGACATCGAAGGCTATCTCGACTCCGACAGGAGCGAGTTCGTACCCTACACCGAGGTGCTGGAACAGGCGATCCGGTCGATGAAGGAGGCGATCGCCATTGCGGAGGCGAACTCCTTCACGCTCCCGGGCTGGATCTGGAACGCCAACCTCACGAACGAGGATCTTGTCAAACTCGCCTACTCGTTCATGGCCCGCTTCCGGGTCTACGGCGCGAGGACGCCGGCCGAGCGCGCGGCGCTCGACTGGAACGAGGTGATGCGCTACGTCGAGAACGGGATCACCGAGGACTTCGCCATCGATGTGACCGACTTCTCGACCAGCGGGTACCGGTACTACGCGCTCCGGACCGCGTCGTTCTCGATGTGGGCGGACTACCTGCTGATCGGACCCGCCGACATCTCGGGCAGCTATCAGGCCTGGCTGCAGACGCCGCTCTGGGAGCGGACCCCGTTCGACATCGTGACCCCCGACCGACGGATCACGGGCGTGGACGAGGAGGGGGCCCCGGACCCGCTGGCGGAGGGCAAGTACTTCACGCACACGTCGAACCTGGGGCTGCTGTCCAGCAACCCGGAGCGGGGCCCGTACCTCATCTCGAACTACAGGTTCTGGCGCTGGCGTTCGGGGAAGCCGGCCAGCGACGACTCCTACTACCGGCGCGCGCCCCTGACAGTCATGACGGTCGACGAGATGAACCTGATCCTCGCCGAGGCGCACCTGCGCCTGGGGAACGTCGACCGCGCCGTCGAGCTGGTCAACCGCACGCGGGTCGCGAACGGCGAACTGCCGCCGGCGACGGCGGCCGGCGTGTCCGGGCCGGACTGCGTGCCGCGGATGCGGGACGGGTCGTGCGCCGACCTGCTGAACACGCTGATGTATGAGCGCATGATCGAGGGCGCGCTCCTCGAATCGTCGCGGACCTGGCTCGACTCGCGCGGATTCGGACGCCTGATCGAGGGGACCCCGCTGCACCTCCCGGTCCCGGGCCGTGAGCTCGAGAACCTGATGATGGAGTACTACACCTTCGGCGGCATCGGCGGCGAGTGGACGTCGACCTACGCAGGCGGCGAAGCCCACCTGCACTAGCGCCCCCACCTGAATCGGACCCTGGACGGTGAGCGGGAGCCTTCCTCGGCGCGTGACGGGCGCCCGCTCGCCGTCCCCGGCCGCCCCGCCGACGGTGCCGGGCCGGTCGAGCGGTCCCGGACCCTTGCAACCCGGAGTCGAACGATGGAACACCACGGCGCATCGGAGCGGCGGTCCTCCTTCCTGGCCGTCCTCGCGGCACTCCTCCTAGCCGCCTGCGCGAGCATGGCGGAGGGCGACCACGGCGCGCAGGACACGTCGGTCATCACACGCGTGGAGATCGAAGAGGCGGGGATGACGACGGCCACCGCGTACGAGCTCGTCCAGCGGCTCCGGCCCCGCTGGCTTCGGTCCAGCCCCGCCCGGAGCGTCGGGCTGAGCACGGTCATCGCCATCTACCAGGATGACCGCCGGATGGGCGGACCCGATGAACTGCGCCTCATCGCGGCCGGCGACGTCATCGAGATCCGGTACCTGGACGCGGCACAGGCCGGGCGCCTGCCGGGGATCGGACCGGAACACGTTCAGGCCGCCATCGTCGTGACGACCCGCGTCCGGGAGTGAGCCGCGCGGCCGGCCCCGGACGACCCTCCCAGGCCGGATGGTTCAAAACGCGTCCTGCGGGGTATCAGCGTCGCGTTTCGACCCTGCACTGGATTCATGCGCGGCCGCCGCGCCGCGCTGGCGATTTGAACGTTCGGCTCCATGGAAGTCCTCGAACAGCTCCTCGCCGGCCCCTGGGGGCCGGTCCTGATCTTCTCGCTCCGGATCGTGGACGTCTCGCTCGCGACGCTCCGGATCCTCCTCTCGATGCGAAACGTACGGATCGCGGTCCCGATCATCGGGTTCTTCGAGGTCCTGATCTGGATCTTCGCCGTCGGCGCCGCGATCCGGAACCTGAACAGCGGCTGGCACCTCCTCGGCTACGCGAGCGGTTTCGCGACCGGCTCCCTCGTCGGGATGTGGCTGGAGGAGAAGCTCGCGTTCGGGCTCGCGACGGTCCGGATCATCTCGCGCTACGGCGGCGTCGAGCTCGCCGACGCGCTCCGGGAGAAGGGGTATGGCGTGACGGAGACGCTCGGCCAGGGACGCGACGGCCGGGTCGAGATCATCGACACCGTCGTGCAGCGCCGGCAGATCCAGAGCGTGCTCCGCGCGGTCGAGCAGTGGGACCCCGACGCCTTCGTCATGGTCGAGGAACCTCGGACCGTGCACAGAGGTTGGCTCGCCGGCCCACCGCGCAAGCGGATCCCCACGCCCACGGGGTGGCCGAACCGGCGGGTCCTGGCCGTGAGGGGGCGGACGCCAGAGAGCGCGCCCGAACCGGCCCCGGACGCCGGGGCGGAAGGCGAGTGAAGCCGCCGGCGGGATCAGAACAGCTTGAACCCCGGCGAGACCATCTGCGGCGGCAGGTACGTCACGAAGAAGGGGCCGTAGGCGGCGAGGATGAGGAGGATCGCGGCGACGACCCAGAGCCCGATCCGGTCGAGCGCGGGCTCCCACCCGGTCAGCGAGGGGGCGAGCCGCGTGCTCGAGAGCGGGATGTCCTTCGGGTGCCCGCCCTTCTCCCCCGCCACGATCGTCCACCCGATGACGACGAAGAAGAGCATGATCCCGACGAACATGAGCGTGCCCCCGATCCCGGCGAGCGCGCCGCCGAGGTCCCACTCGGGGTTCGTGTACGTCGCCTGCGCGCGGAACGTGCGGCGGGGCATCCCCCTCAGCCCCACCGTGATCATCCCCCTGGCGAAGATCAGGACGCCGATCGCGTAGATCCACGAGGACGCGAGCGCGAGGCGCCGGCCCCGTAGCGCGCGGCCGGTCAGGTACGGGATCATCCAGTAGGCGACGCCGACGAAGGTCAGCGCGACCGCGGTCCCGACCGTCATGTGGAAGTGCGCCGGGACCCACGTCGTGTTGTGGATGACCTGGTTCATGCTGTAGCTCGCGTTGATCAGCCCGGTGATCCCGCCGAAGACGAAGACGACCATCGCGAGCATCTGCGCGGTCAGCGACGGATCGCCCCACGGCAGCCGCGCGACCCAGCCGAGCAGTCCCTTCCCTCCGCGGCGCCGGCCCCCGATCTCCAGGGCGCCGACGACGGAGAACGCCGTGGCCATGCTCGGGAAGAAGACCCCGAAGGTCAGCACGGTGTGGAACGCCTTCATCCCGGTCCCGATCCCGGGGTCCGTGAACTGGTGGTGGAACCCGGTCGGGATCGAGAGGAGCAGGAACGAGATGAAGACAACGCGGGTCAGCGAATCGCTGATCAGCACACCGCCCGCCTGACGGGGCACGATCGCGTACCACGAGACGTAGGCCGGGAGGAGCCACGCGTAGACGATCGCGTGACCGGTGAACCAGAAGAGCGTCCGCGTGAGCAGCGGATCGACCTTCTCGACCAGCCCGAGCGACCAGGGGAGGAGGAACCCGAGGAACTCGACCGCGATCGGGATCGAGGCGAGCCCCCACATCGTGTAGCTCAGCACCGCGATGTACGCGAGGAGCGGGATCCGCTTGCCCCGATGATCACGCCGCCAGCGCCGGAGCACGACGCCCATGTTCGCGAGCGCGAGCCAGGTGCTCACCACGATCAGGACGAGCCCCAGGTAGTACGTCCAGTGCGCCTGCAACGGCGCATACGAGGTGAAGAGCACGCTCGCCTGGTTCGTCACGACCGCATAGATCGCGAGGAGGTTGCCGAGGAGCAGCGCGCCGAACGTCGCGTAGACCAGCCCCCCCACCAGCGGGCGGCTCAGCGCCCGCGCCGTCATCAGCGGGAGGAACCCGTTCGAGAAGGAGAAGGTGAAGACCAGGACGTTCGCCACCCCGTGGACGGTGAGCCCCTGGTAGTACCCCTTCAACCTCGGGAAGAGCGGGAGGATGTCGATGTTCGCATACGAGAGCGCGTTCGCGAGGCCGTGGAAGACGCCGGCGACGAGGGCGACGTAGCCGATGTAGATCGTCCAGCGCAGGAACCGCTTCTGCTGTTCCGGAAGCTCGAACCCGCTCGGGTCGTAGACGACGGGTGCACTCATGACATCGCCTCCCGGGAACCCGACGCGGGCGGAGCCCCGCGCCTCGACGAGGCCTCCCCTGCGGGCGCGCCACGGCACGCCTGCGCCCGCCTGCATCCCCGCGGATCCGACGGCCCGCCCGACACTCCGTATCGGCGCCTCATTCGGCGATCACCTTGCCGTACATGGTGTGATGCCCGATCCCGCAGTACTCGTGGCAGATGACGGTGTATTCACCCGGCTCGCGGAACACGTACGGATAGCGGGTGACTTGCCCCGGGATCAGCATCAGGTTGACGCGCGTCCCCTCGACGTGAAGGCCGTGGACCACGTCCGCGGAGGTCGTGATGAAGTTCAGCTTCGCCCCAACCGGGACCCGTACCTCCGGCGGGAAGAAAGCCCAGGCCTGGCCGATCAGGACGACGTCGTACTCGTTCTCGCCGACCGGGTGAACCCCCGGCCGGTCGAAGGGCGGCGTCGTCCGCACCTGCTGCGGGTCGATCCGCTCGCCGCGACCCGGCAGGTGGATCCCCGTGGCCGCCGCGCCGTAGAGGATCGCCACCAGACACGCGCCGAGCACCCCCGCGCTGACCCAGAGATACGCCTTCTCCAACGTTGCGATCTTCACGGTCTACCGCTCCAGGAGCATCCAGTAGATGACGATCCAGGCGCCGACGATCCCGATCAGGAGGAGGAGCGAGAGGAAGAGGGTGCCCGTCACGACCGGGACCTCCTCGGGCCGCAGCTCCGTCTCCTCCGGCGAGGCCGAACCCGTCGCTGGCGACGTATGCGGATCCCGATCTCTCATCTCCACCCTCCCATCGCTACGGCCAACGCTCGATCCGACGCGCCAGGTCCACGAGGAGCAGGACGAAGGCGACCAGGATCGGGAGCGAGATCGCGGCCCGTGAGGGGCGAAGCTCGCCCGCGAGCAGGTCGTTCAACGACCACCAGAGGTAGGCGAACATGGGGATCGCGAGGACGACGAAAAACACCATCCCGGCGATCAGCTTCGCCATCCGTTGTGGCGGCTCTCCCGTCATTTTCCCTTCGAAATGCTCCGGTCGTCGACCCAGGAATCCCAGCCGGCGGACCGGCTATGCAAGACACACGCCGCGAACGCGAGGCTGGCGCCGCCCCAGGGACCGGACCTACCTTGGACGACATGGAACGAGAGGTACGACTCTTCGTGGGGACGAAGCGGGGCCTCTTCGTGCTCCGCTCCTCGGACGACCGCCGGAGCTGGTCGGTCTCGCCTCCCCTCCTCGCCGGGCGGGAGGTCTACCACGCCGTCCTCGATCCGAGGGACGGCCGGACCGTGTGGGCCGCGACCGACCACGCCGTATGGGGCGCGCACATCCACAGGAGCGACGACGGCGGGGAAACGTGGACCCTCCTCGAGAACGCGCCGCACCACGACGACGAGAGAGGGCTGAAGGCGATCTGGGCGCTCACGCCCGGGCCCGGCGACGAGCCGGATGCCCTCTACGCCGGGATCGAACCGGCCGGTCTCTTCGTCAGCAGGGACAGGGGGGAAAGCTGGCAGGCCGTCGAAGCCCTCAACGAGCACCCGACGAACCGGACATGGCAGCCGGCCGGAGGCGCACTCGCGCTACACTCGATCCTGATCGACCCGAGGACCAGCGACAGGATCTACTGCGCACTCTCCGCCGGCGGCGTCTACCGCTCGGACGACGGCGGCCGGAGCTGGACTCCCGCGAACCGCGGGACACGCGCGGACTTCCTCCCCGGCCCGGCGCCGGAGGCGGGACAGTGCGTCCACAGACTCGTCCTCTGTCCCGCCCGGCCGGACCGACTCTACCAGCAGAACCACTGCGGCGTCTACCGGTCGGACGATCGCGGCGAGAGCTGGACCGAGATCACCGGCGGGCTGCCGAGCGAGTTCGGCTACGCGCTCGCGACCGACCCTTCCGACCCGGACGTCGCGTGGGTCATCCCCGAAGAGTCGAGCCACATGCGCACCACGATCGATGGCCGGCTCCGCGTCTACCGCACCCGGGACGCCGGGAGGACCTGGGAGCCGCTCGGCGATGGGCTCCCGCAGGAACACGCGTACGTCTCCATCCTGCGGGAAGGGTTGGCGAGCGACACGCTCGACCCGTGCGGCCTCTACTTCGGGACGTCGAGCGGCCACCTCTTCGCCAGCCGCGATCGCGGCGAGAGCTGGACGCTCATCGCCGGCTTCCTCCCGCGGATCCTCTCCGTCACCGCGGCCGTCGTGACCGGGCCGTGAGCCGCCGTCCGGCCCGGGACCGGATCAGACGGCCTTCCTCGCGATGAAGTGGTACATCGAGCTGAAGACGAGCGCGCCCAGAGCGGCCCCGATGAGGCCCGCAGGGCGCGTCGGGATCGGATGGTGATAGACGTAGGCCGCCATCCCGAGCATCCCGCCGACCAGGGCGCCCAGCACGGCGAAGATGAACGTCAACGCACCCGCCGTCCCGGGGGCGCGGAAAGCGGTGCGCACCACGGCGCCCGCAGCCAGGCCGAGGCCCAACCAGATCAGGAATCCGATGACGAAAAGCATGACGAACGGACCCTCCCGTATTCGATGACTGGCGCGGCGACGATATAGCGTTCCCGGAGGCGTGACGCAAGCCCGGAAGGAGCGGCGCGGACCGTGGCGCCCCGACCCGACGGCCCACGAGCGCGCACAACGATGCCCCGTCGCGGCGGGAACGGCCGCGAAGGACGACGCGCCGGTCAGCCAGCGGCCGGCCGACCCTACTTGTAACGGTACGTCACACGGCCACGCGTGAGGTCGTACGGCGACAGCTCCACCTTCACCCGGTCCCCTTCCAGGACCCGGATGTAGTGCTGGCGCATCTTCCCCGAAAGATACGCCAGGACCTCATGCCCGTTCTCCAGTTCGACGCGGAACGTGGCATTCGGGAGAACCTCGACGACCGTGCCCTCCAATTCGATGGCCTGCTTTGCCACCAACCCCCTCCTGATGGGAATCGATCTGCCTCCGGCGCCGGAGGATACAACATCCCGCCTCCCCGCGCAATCTCCGCGCCCGCGCATCCGGCCCATATTGCCATGGCTTCCAAACTTTCCAGCGCGCATCTTACGGCACGGCGGACCGGGGATGAGGTCGAGCAAGGAGGGAGCCATGGGGCCACGTGGATATCGGGTGTATGACCGGGCGAGGTGGCTGAGGGAGCCGTCGCCGTGGCGGCGACGTTCACATCGTCGGGGCGTGAGGCCGCGCATGCGCAGAATTCCGGAACGCTGGGAGTCGCGGGACGAGCTCTTCGAGGGCGCGACGGTCCTGGAGGATCTGGTCACCGCGGGGGGGAGCACCGCGGAGTCGGCCGCGATCCTGGCGCGCTACGTCGTGCTCCGTCTCGCGCTCCGGGCGGTCCGGGGGCGTTCGCGCGGCGCGACGTACGTGCAGGAACGCGGCGCGGCGGTAACGTACCTCGCCTCGTACCGGCCGTCGGACCTGCGGGAGCACCTCGCCCTGGCGTCGATCGTTCGACTCTCCGGCGAGGAACCGGACCGTGCGCTGGCATCGGCGCTGATCGAGGCGGGCGGCCACGCGGCGCGCCTCGGGCACAGCGCGGGCGCGTTCGCGCTCTGCCGTGCGGCGTACGAACTCGCGCTGGAACACGGGTGGTGGCTGGAATCGGCCCGGGCCGCCGCGTCGGTCGCGCGCCAGGCGGCCGCCGGCGGCGGCCGCCACTCGACTCGCCTCTGGCGGCGCCGGGCCAGGGTCCTGATGCGTCGCGTGGCGCTGGAGGCGGCGGCCGCGACGGGCCGTGCCGCCCCCGGCTCCACGTGCGGGCAGGCCTAATCGCCGGCGACGGCGACGCCGGCCGGCTCGATCTCCGGGGCCTCGGGCGAGCCGACGAGCCAGCGCCGGAGATTCATCGCGCCGCGCTGGAAGATGATGTACGCGCTCGGCACGACGAAGAGCGTCAGGAGCGTCGAGAGGCTCATCCCTCCGACGACGGAGATCGCGAGCGGGCGCATCATCTCGGACCCTTCGCCGAGGCCGAGCGCGAGCGGGAGCATCCCCAGCACCGTCGTGATCGACGTCATCAGGATCGGCCGGAGCCGGACGGTGCCGGCCTCGACGACGGCCTCCTCCATGCTCACGCCCTCGTTCTTCCGGAACTGCTCGATGTACTCGACGAGGAGGATCGCGTTGTTGACCACGATCCCGGCGAGGAGGATCACGCCGAGCAGGACCGGCGCGCTCAACGGCGTGCCGGTCAGACGGAGCCCCAGCCCGACGCCGATCAGCGAGAGCGGGATCGAGAGGAGGATGATGAACGGGTTGACGAGGCTCTCGTACTGGACCGCCATGACCACGAAGACGAGGAAGACGGCCAGGAGCACGACGATCGTGAGCTGCCGGTTGTTCTCCTTGATCGCCTCCTCCTCGCCGCCGTAGAGGATCCCGTAACCGTCGGGAATCTCGAGATCGGCGAGGCGGGCACGGATCTCCTGGCTGACCTGTCCGACCGAGGCGATTTCGGTGATGACGTCCCCGGTGACCCGGAGGATCCGGTTCTGGTTCTCGCGGCTGATCGTCGTCGGCCCGAGGGTGGAATAGACGTTCGCGACGTCGCGCAGGTAGATCGGCTTGCCGCCCTGCGCGCCGGGGAAGAGCGCGATGGTGCCGAGGTCCTCGGGGCTGGTGAACCGCTCCCGCGGGAACATGACGCGCACGTCGTACTCGCGGTTCCCTTCGGTGAAGCGGGTCGCGACGGTCCCGTCGAGCGCGGTCCGGAGCGTCTGGCCGACGCTCGCGACGTTGAGCCCGAGGTACGCCGCGCGCTCGCGGTCGAGCTCGACGGCGAGCTGCGGGCTCGCCTCCTCCGTCGAGGGCTGGACGCTCTGGAGCCCCGGGATGTCGCGGATGCGCGCGATGATCTCATCCGCGAGCCGCTGGAGCTCCCTCAGGTCGTCGCCCTGGATCCCGATCGCGATGTCCGAGCCGGACGAGGAGGTGCGGAGCCCTCGGATCCGGGGCGGCCGGACGAAGATCCGGGCGCCGGGGTAGCCGCGCTCGTCGATCTTCTGCTGGAGCGTCTGGACCCAGACGTCGGCGCTCATGGACCGTTCGGAGAGCGGCGCGAGCTGGATCGCGATCGAGCCGCGCCCGGCCCGCTCGGCGGTCGAGCTCCCGAAGAGGAAGCCGCCGGCCGTGGTGAAGACGTGCCGGACGTACGGCATCTCGGCGATGAGCGCCTCGATCTCGTGAGCGATCCGGTTCGTCTCCTCCGCCGAGGCGCCGGGCGGGAGCGAGATGAAGACGCTCACGTTCCCGTCGTCGATCTGGGGCAGGAATTCGGTGCCGAGCCCCCGGGCGCTGAAGTAGGCGCCGGCGAGGGAGAGCGCGCCCGTGGCGAGGATGAGCCACCTCCAGCGGACGACCGCGCGCTCGGCGACGCGGCGGTAGAGGTTGCGCAGCGCGTCGACCCCGCGATCGAAGAGTCTGAGCGGCCGCCAGTGTCCGATCCCGCTCGAGAACCGGACCTTCGCGAGCGGGGCCGAGAGCATGGGCACGACGGTCAGCGCAACGATGAGCGAGGCCAGGATCGCGAAGGTGATCGTGAGGATCAGCTCGCGGAAGATGAGGACGGCGAGCCCGCTGACGAGGAGGAAGGGGACCACGGCGGCGATGTTCGTCGTCGTCGCCGCGATCAGGGCGGTCTGCACCTCGGCGGCGCCGATGTGGGCCGCGGTCTCCGGGTCCTTCTCGGCGCTGTGGCGGAAGATGTTCTCCAGCATGACGATGGAGCCGTCGATCAGCAGCCCCACGCCGAGCGCGAGCCCGCCCAGGCTCATGATGTTCAGCGTGAGGTTGCCGAGCCCCATCATGACGAAGGTCGCCAGGATCGCGATCGGGATCGACACGCCGATGACGAACGTCTTCCGGAGCGAACCGAGGAAGAGGAGGACCACGACCATGGAGAGGAGTCCGCCCAGGATCGCCGCGTCCCGGACGGAGTTGACCGAGTTGCGGATGAAGTGCGCCTGGTTCTGCGTGGTCTCGAAGTGGATGTCCCGGGGGAAGAACCCGCTCTCCCGAAGGGACATGATCCGTTCGTGGATCGCATCCGCGACGGCGACCGTGTTCGCGTCGGGCTGCTTGCGGACGGAGAGCTTGACCGCGGGCACGCCGTCGAGCCGGGCCCAGAGCCGCTGCTCGCGGTGGGTGTCCCGTACCGTCGCGACCTCGGAGAGGGGAACTCGCCCGCCGCCCGGGAGCGGGAGGAGGAGTTCGCGGATCTCGCGAACGTCCTGGAACTTGCCGGCGGTCTTGCCGACGACCTCCCGGGTCGGGGAGGCGACTCGCCCCACGGCGACGTCCTGGTTCGCGGCGCGGAGCGCCTCGATGATCTGGGAGACGGTCAGCCCGTAGGAGCGGAGCCGTTCCTGATCGAGGATGACCTGGATCTCGCGGACGAGGCCGCCGGAGACGTCGATCGAGGCGACGCCCTCGACGGTCAGGAGCTGGGGCCGGAGCCGGTACTGAACCCAGTCCCGTAGCGAGATGAGGTCGCGGGTGTCCGAGGAGAAGGCGCCCTCGTAGATCGGCATCTGCTGCGGGTCGAACTTCGAGATCGTGGGCGGGTCGGCCTCCTCGGGGAGCGACCCGCGTGCGCGCTCCAGGTTCTTGGACGCGTCCTGGAGCGCGAAGTCCATGTTCGTCCCGTACTTGAAGTGGAGGTTGACGCCGACCCTCCCCTCCTGGATCTCGGTCTCGATGCGGACCAGGTTCTCCGTCGTCGCGAGCGCGGCCTCGAGGGGCTTGGCGACGGTCTCCTCGAGGACCTCGGGTTCGACGCCCCGGTTCGTCACCCCGGCCCGGACCTGCGGGTAGACGATATTGGGGAGCAGGTCGAGCGGGAGCCCGGAGAGGAAGAACCCGCCGAGGACGAGGACGACGGACGTCAACATGAGCGTGCCGATCGGTCGCCGGATCGACCAGCTCGAGATTCCGCGGTACCGTTCGGGGTTGTCGCTCATAGCTCGGCTCCTCCGTTCCCGGCGGTGAGGGCGCCTTCTTCGCTCTGCAGGATCGGGCGCTGGACCTCGCGGACCTGGGCGCCGTCGCGGAGCATGTTATGGCCGGCGATGATCACGGTCTCACCCGGTTCGAGGCCGGCGACGATCTCGACGTTTCCTTCCGAGGTCAGCCCTGTTTCCACGGTGCGTCGGAACGCGCGGCCGTCCCGTACGACGAAGACGGCGGGTGCGCCGGCATCGCCGACGATGGCGGAGGCGGGGACGAGCCGGACGTTCTGGCGTGCGTTGAGCGCGAAGCGGACGCGGGTCAGGAATCCGGGGCGCGCGATCTCCCGGGCCTCGGATCCGAGGGCGACCTCGACGGGGACGAGCCGGCTCGTCGGATCGGCCGTCGGGAAGATGCGGCGGATCCTGCCCGCGAATCCGCGGTCGGGGTAGGCGTCGAGCGTCAGGTGCACGACGTCGCCTGTCCGGAGCTCGACGACGTCGAGTTCGGAGACCTGGACACGCGCGACGAGGGTGTCGATCTCGGCGATGGTGAAGAGCCGGGTCTGCGCCGGGACGATGTCGCCGGTCTCGACGCGTTTCTCCGTGACGATCCCGCTGGTCGGCGCCCGGACCGTCGCGTAGTCGATGCGGGTCCGGAGTTGTTCGAGCTGTGCGGCAGCCGCGGCGTAGGCGGCCCGATCCCGCTCGTACTCGGCGCGGGTGATGACCTGCCGCTCGAAAAGCTGCTCCGCGCGCCGGAACGCGGCCTCGGCGACCTCGTGGGCCGCCTCCGCGCTGGCGAGCTGGGCCCGGAGCTCGCGGTCGTCGAGCCGGGCCAGGATCGCGCCGGTGCGGACCTCATCGCCCTCTTCGACACGCACTTCCAGGATCGAGCCGCTGAGCTGGCTGTTGATCCCGACCGAGCGAAGCGGCTCGACGACGCCGGAGACGGTGATGCTGCGGGCGATCGTGCCGAGTTCGACGACCGTCGTCGTGACGGGCGTGATGCGGTCGCCGCCCGGACCGCCGCGTCCACCCGGGCGTCGGGCCTGTTCCGATGCTTCGCCGCTCCCACCGCAGGCGGCCGTCGCCGCCACGAGCACCACCCCCAGGAGTGCGGCGCCGGGGCGCCCGCACATGGTTCGTGTAGCCAAACTCCTCCGTCTCCGACAGATGGTGATCCGATCCACGCGTGTCCTTGTAGGGTTCGTGTCCCGGCCTCAGCCCTCGTCCGTCAGTCGTTCGCCGAGCGTCGCCTCGAGCCGCGCGACCGCGACGCCGAGCGCCTGTCGGGCGCGGGTATAGGCGATCTCCGCGTCGGCGAGCGCGACCTGGGACGCCTGCAACTCGATGATCGTGGCGTTGCCAATCCGGTACCGTTCTTCCTGCACCCGCAGGTCCTCCCGTGCCAGCTCGACCGCCCGCTCGGCGATCCGGATCCGGCGTTCGGCGGCCTCGATCTCGACGACGCCGGTTTCGATGGCGATCTGCGTCGCGAGGAGCGCGTCCCGCGCCCGGGCCCGGGCGGTCCGCTCCGCCGCTGCCGCCCGCGCCAGGGCGGCCTCGCGCTGGAAGCCGTTGAAGAGCGGGAGCGAGAGGGTCAGCCTCAGGCTCCAGCTCCGCTGGTCGGGCGGGAACTGGAACGCGAACCAATCGTAGGTCCCCGAGAGACCGAGGGTCGGGAGGTACGCGGTCCTGGCCGCCCACCGTGCCGCGGTCGAGCTCTGCAGCGCGGCGCGGGCCGCGACGAGCGCCGGCGACCTGGCCTCCGCCCGGGCGACGAGTGTCTCGACCGGCGGGAGCGGCGGGCTCCTGTCGGGCAGCCTCGCGTCCGCGGGCCGGGCGCCGCCGTCCAGCCCGAGGATCCGTCCGAGCCGGAGGCGTGCCGCGCGCCGGGCGGCCTCGGCATCGACGAGTGCGAGTTCGGCGTTCCCGACCTCGAGTTCGGCGCGGAGCAGGTCGGAGCGGGTCGCGGTCCCGACATCCAGCCGGGCCCGGGCGAACTCGAGCTGCTGCCGTGCGCGTTCGAGCCGGCGCCTGGCGAGGGCGACGAGCTCCTCGCTCGCGCCGGCCTCGAAGTAGAGCTCCGTCGTCCTCAGAATCGTCTGGAAGCGCTGCGCCTGGAAGTCCGCGTCCGCGGCGACCAGGCGGGCGCCCGCGCTGCGTTGCTCGACGATCCGTCGCCCGCCGGTGAAGAGGTCGTAGTTCGCCGCGAGCCTCGCCGAATAGTTCTCGGAAACCAGACGCCCCGTGGTCTGGTCGAAGCGTTCGTTGCTCGAGTTCGCATAGGCGGAGCTCGCCGAGAGCGACGGGAGCCATGACCCGCGCCGGACGAGGAGGTCCGCGGACGCGTTGGCGACGGCGGCCTCGGCGGCGACGGCTGCCGGGTCGTGTTCCAGCGCGAGCCGGATCGCCTCCTCGAGGGTGACGGGCTGCGGCTCCGGCACCTGAGCCGGCACCGCTGTCGGCAGGAGCGAGAAGACGACGGCGATGACCGGTACTGCACGGATCCTGTATATCATCATTGCAGCAGAATGATCGTTGCGAGCGGACGTCGGCAAGGGCGCCCTCCATAGGAGACGCGCGAGGGGGTTCGAACGTTGAGCGGGCGCCCCCGCGGCGCCCGCCGCCTGCCGACCCGCGCCGTGCCGCGCGCCGGAGCGACCCCGCCCATCGCCTGCCCGGCCCCGACCGTACCGGCTCAGGACGGCCGGGCGACCATGATCCCGTCCTGCCCCTTCAGCCCCTGGATCCGCTCCGCGAGCGGGACCTCGCTGATCTCGACCGTCTTGCCGACGAGAGGCGCGTGCAGGAGGTGGAGCCGGCCGTCGATCCAGATCGCGATCCCGGTGTGGGCCACGTCCAGTCCCCGGACCGTACTGGTCGCGGCGATGATGTCGCCGTTCCGGATCCGGTCCTCGACCGCGGCGATCCGGTCCTGCGGGACGTAGCGCCGGGGGCGGGACGAGAGCCCGGCCTCGACCCGGCGGATCGCGGCCAGGTTCGAAGGATCGGCGAGCTGGCGGTACGCGTCGGGATTGGACGACATGAAGTCCACCGGCTCGGGGTCGGGAACCGCGTCGAGCACATCCGCCAGCTCGAACACCAGCCCCTTCCGTTCGCCGTCCGCGATCCAGTCGCTGAAGTAATGGAGGCGGCTCGTGTAGCCGTCGATCACGCCGCCCCGGTACCGGATCCGGGCGAGCTCGCGCTTGAAGTCCTCGAAGTCGTCGCTCCCCGCACGGATCAGGCGCGCCATCGCGAGGGTGCTCTCGACGAAGGTCACGCAGTCCAGCCCGCGCAGGTTGATGACGAGCCGCTCCGGCCCATCGACCTCGAGGGTGTGTGCGACGTACGGCGTCCCGACGAACGTGCGGCCCAGCCGCGCGACGATCTCGCCGAGGGGGAGCGTGTCGAGGCGCTCGGCCCGGGCCCAGGCCATCCGCTCCCGGAAGATCGCGACGTCCTCGTCGGTGAAGACGGCATCGGGAAGGGCGGGCGCCGCGGCGCCGATCCCCGTCGGACCGCCGGACGCCGCGTCCCTCCCGACGGTCGTGGACGAGGCCGCGCCGTGCTCACTCGCCGCCGCGCCCACGCCCTCGACCCGGAGGGCACGCCGCTCCGGGTCGAGCGCCCGGCTCGCCGCCCACCCGAGGAGCGCGAGGACGAGCGCCACGATCGGACCGCCGACCAGGAGTCTGTTTCGTATCCCTGGCATCGTTGTCATCCCCCATACCGGCGGTGGTACACGAAAAGGCACCGCAGAGGTCCGACGCCTCGACTCAGCGCCGCCCCGCGGCCCGATACGCACCCACCCGCCACACGTTCGGCGCATCCGCGCCCGGAGCGACGAAGACGAGCTCCCTCCCGTCCCCGCCGACCGTCAACAGCTGCGGGACGTCCGCCAGATCGAACCGGACCACGCCGTCGAGCGTCACGTTCGCCAGGCTCCAGACGGTCCCGCTCTCCGTGAACCGCCCGTAACGCACGAGGAGCGTGCCGTCGGGCAACCAATCCGCTCTGGAAAGGATCGAGAACGAATACTGCCAGTCCGGCGGCGGCGGCCAGCTCGACGGGTCGGCGTACGGCCGGTACCGCTCGGTCCGAAACGGCACCTTCATCCGCTCCTCGCCATCCGGACCGAAGATGTAGATGGTATCCGAAATCAGAAAGGTTGCCGCGATCCCGCCCGCTCCCACGGCGGCATGGACCGACGCACTAATCCGACGGAAGGGTGGCGTGAAGAAGCTCCGCTCGACACGATCCGAAAAGGGAATCCACGTGTGCAGCCGAGGGCCCGTGCCCAAACCGACCACGCTGAGGAGCGTCGTGTCATCGACCACCTCGACGCTCGAGATCGAGGGGACCGGCACACGACCGGCGCGGAGAACGGAGCCGCCGGCGGAATCGAACTGCGCGTACCGACCATCCTCATCGAAACCCACCAGCGTTCCATCCCGCAACCGAACCACCGCGGCCGGGCTCCGGAACTCGCCGGGACCACCGCCCCGACGACCGAAGACCGCCAGGAGGTCCCCCGAGGCGCCGTACCGGCGGAACTGCGACTCCTGGGCATCCGCGACGAGGAAGCCGCCCCGTGGATCGAAACGCACCACGGGACGCACGTTGATCACTTCCTCGTTCTCCTCGAGATGGATCTCACGGCCCCAGTCGACGACATCATCCAACGCAGCAGACGGCGCATCCGAACCCGACGGACCACCACATCCCGACGCCGTCAGGACGAGCGCAGCCGCCCAACCGAGCGCCGCTCTCGCCGTCCCGATCCACATGGCGGGGTTCCGGGTTCGAGATCCAGGAGAAAGGTGTCGCTGATTCGGGATTCTGAACATCGGGCTCCTCCTTTCGGGGCACGGTCCCGTCGGCCTCGGCGCAACTACTAGTGACATAGTACCCGGGTCGGGGCGGGCCGGACAAGGGCGTGCGTGTGGGTATGTGTGCAGGGTGCGTACGTGTGCGGGGAGCGTACGCGTGCGCCCCGTCGATCGCGAGGTCGAGCGTACCTCGTGGACGCGGTGGGGGGTGCGGGTGGAGAGATTACCTAGAAGTGTGCATTGACGAGGGGGAGGAGTCGGTAGGGCGGACGGTTGTTCCCGGCGTAGTTGAGGAGGCCGAGCTGTACGCCGTGGAGCCGCTTCGCGTAGTTGAAGATCCCGATCGTGAGGCCGCGCTGCGTGCCGTCGATGCGGTTGTAGGCTCCGGCGGCGATGCCGGTGAGCGCATCCGTCTTCAGCCGGATCCCGTTCAGGGAGACCCCCTGGACGACGGGCGCCTGGACGCGGTATCCGGCCACGTTGACCCACCGGGCGACGTGGCCGCCCTCGACGGCGCCGATGGCGAAGTTGATGCCGTTCAACTCACCTGCGGCGATGACGGCTCCGCCGGCGAGGTTGAGGCCGCTCAGCCGCTCTCCTGCGATGACGGCTGCGCCGGCCACGTTGATGCCGGTCATCCTGCGGTCGGCGATGACCGCGGCTCCGGCGGCGTTGAGCCCGGCCATGTCCGATTCGCTGATGAGCGCGACCCCCGCGGCGCTGATCCCGGCGACGCGATCGCCTCCGACGACGCCGAGCCCGGCCAGATTGAGGCCGTACGCGCCGCCCTGTGCGACGACGCCGAGCCCCGCGGCGTTCAGGCCTCGCATCATCGACTGGGCGACGATTCCGAGCCCGGCGAGGTTCGCGCCGGCCATTTCGCGCTCGCTGACGATCCCGAGCCCGGCGAACTGAACGCCGCCCAGGTCCCTCTGGCTTACGATCCCGAGCCCGGCAAGCTGGACGCCGCGCATGCCCCTCTCGCTGACGATGCCGAGCCCGGCGAGGTGGGCGCCGCGCATCTCTCCGCCGCTGACAATCCCGAGGCCCGCGAGTCCGATCCCGTTGCGAGAGCCGTGGGTCACGATCCCGAGTCCGCCGACGGCGACTCCACTGGACTGGCGCCCGGTGATGATGCCGCCGAGTCCGACCGCGATTCCGTGGATCTCCGCGGCCTCGGGGCCGACGACGCCCAGGGCGATGCCCCTCAGGACGGCGTCCGGGTTCCCGTCCGGACGCCAGAGGGTGAGGTTGAGGCCGTCGACGCGCTGGACATCGCGGTCGGACCAGTTGATCCGGACGCCGGTCCAGCGGCTCGAGTTCCCGAAGCTAACACCGTAGCGTGCGATCCCGAGATCGAGACTGCGTCCCGGGCCCGGCAAGGGGTCGGGTGATGGGCCCGGCTCCTGCGCCTGCGCGTTCGTGGCGAGGGCGAGGAGCGTCGCGAGGATGAAGGGGATCGAGGATCTGCGCATCGTTCGACTGGATCGGGGGTCCGTGGGCGCCAACTCCGCCGCCGCGTCGGACGGCCTCATCGCCGTCGACGGGTGGCCGCCGTCCGGGCCGCGGTCGCCCGTCGTCCCCTACGGCCGCGCCTCGCCCCGGGTTTCAGGCCGCCTGGCGCTCGTGCCCCGCGCCTCTGCGTCGACCCTCACGAAGATGTCGCTCAGGGACGGCCCGCCCCGGAGGAGTTCGAGCGCGCGCCGGAGCGGCGCGTCCTCGCCGATCGCGCGGCGCTTGGCGTCCGCGTCGTCGAACGCGAACCGTGCGATGCGGTCCTCGAGGAGCCGGTCCACGTAGCTGCGCGCCGCGTCGTACGTCTCGCGGTCGACCTCGACGCCCCGGTCCCGGAGCCGGCGGTAGAACTCGTCGCGCCACTCGGGTCGCACCTGGAAGTCCCGGGTGACGAGGCCCTGGAGCTCGTAGGCGTAGTCGAAGAGGGTGAGGTACACCTCCTGCGACTGCGGCATGACCGCGCGGAGGAAGTCCTGTTCCGCCGTGCTCAGCGTATCGGGCGACACGATCAGGTCCGGGACGATCCCCCCGCCGCCGTAGATGGTCCGTCCGCCCGCGGACTGGTAGACCGGCCGGTTCGCACGGAGCGCGTCCTCCGATCCGTCGGCGTCCGGGCCGGCCCCGGCGGCGTCCCCGCCGGCTGCGGCACGGTCGTCCCTGCCGGCCGCGACGCGATCGGCCTCGCCTCGTGCAGCGCCGTCGGCTGCGGCCCCCCGCTGGATCGTGCGGCCGCTGGGCGTGAACCACTTCCCCGTCGTCATCTTGAGGATGTAGCCGCCATCCAGCCGGAACGCGCTCTGGACGGAGCCTTTTCCGAACGACGTCGTCCCGACGACGACGGCCCGGTCGTGGTCCTGGAGCGCGCCGGCCACGATCTCGGAGGCGGAGGCCGACCACTGGTCGATCAGGACGACGAGGGGGATGTCCGGCGCGATGGGCGTGCCGTGCGAGCGGTAGACGATCTCTCCCGCGCCGCGTTCCCACTGCCGGGCGATGGTCGTGCCCGGCGGGAGGAAGAGCCCGGCGATCGCGATCGCCTGATCGACGATCCCGCCGCCGTTCCCGCGGAGATCCAGGACGAGCCCGGTCGCGCCCTCATCGATCAGGCGTCGTACGGCGTCGCCGACCTCGTCCGCGGCGGTCTCGCTGAACTGCTGGAGCGGGATGTAGCCGGTCCCGTCGTCCAGCAGGAGCGAGTACGGGACCGCGGGCACGTGGATGACGGCCCGGACCATCGTCACCACGATCGGCTGGTCGGCGCCCGGACGGATGAACTGGACCTCGACTTCGCTCCCGGGCTCGCCGCGGAGCCCGTTCGCGACGCGGCTCAACTCCCACCCGCGGGTCGGCTGCCCGTCGAGCGACACGATCCGGTCGCCGACCAGGACACCCGCGTGTTCGGACGGCGTGTTCGGGAACACGCGCGCGACGACGGCGGCGCCGTCCTGGTTCTCGACCATCATCCCGACGCCGCCGTAGTGGCCTTCGTGCGCGACGGTGAACTCTTCGAGCTCCTCGGGGCTGTAGACCGCCGCGTACGGGTCCTCGAGCTGCTCGATCAGCCCGCGAGCCGCCTTCTCGTACAGCGCCGCGACGTCCAGGCTGTCGACGTAGCGGTGAGCGACCAGGGTGAAGACATCCTGGAAGAGACGCGGCCCGGCCCGCTCCTCGGCAGCGGGGCTCAGGGCGCCCAGGGAGAACGCGGCGGCGAGGGCCAGGACGATCCCGATCTTGCGCGTGTGCTGCCTCATCGTCGAAACACCCGGTCGCGAGGGCTGTGACCGGCCGATGCGGCCGGCAAGAGGTGACAGGTATGGTACCGCGTCCGGGCCCGGGGCGCCACCGTGCCGCGCATCCGCCGGGCCCCTCTGGGCCGCGGCGCTCCGTTCAGCGTAGCCCCGAAGGCAGCCGCGGCGAAGCGAGGAGCGCCTCGAACTCCTGCCAGCGCCGGTCCGGCCGGTCCGCCGTCCCGCCCCGGCGCTCGATGTACTCCCGGACCAGGTCCTGGCCGAGGTTGTAGTTGATCACGTAGCTGCGGTACGTGTCGAAGAAGCGGATCCGCTGCCGCGCCCGCTCGGGCGACATGAGCGCGTACGTCGTGAGCCAGTCGATGGCTCGCGCGGCGCTCCACTCGCCGTTCAGGTAGCCGCGGGCCGCCTCGTTCCCCGCGTACGAGAGCTCCGCGGCGAGGGCGTGGACGCGGTAGTACTCCTCGACGCGGTCCGGATCAAGGCCGGCGAGGGGGAAGAGGACGTCGCGCTCGAAGGCGATCCGCTCGTCGCCCGGGAACGCGACCTCGACCCCGAAGTTCGCACTCCCCTCCGCGATCAGCGACTGCGGGCTGAAGAGCGGGTAGACCGAGAACTCGACCCAGCCCCGGTCCTCGACGAGGCGAGCCTCGAGGAGCGTGTTGTAGACGTGGTGGCCGGGGTAGCCTTCGTGCGCGGCGAGATCGAGGGCACGGTCGATGGTGATCGGGAACTCGACGTTCAACTGGATCAGGCTGCGCGCGCCGCCCTGGTACCAGTTGTAACCGCTCCAGGGCTTGTCGGTCACGTATTCGATCGTGAAGCTCTCGCCCGCGGGGAGCGCGATGTGCTCCGCCGTCCGGCGCCGGGCCTCGGCGATCGCGGCCTGGAAAACGGTGTCGAGACGCTCGCGCGGGATCACGAAATCCGCGCGAAACCGTTCGAGCCGCTCGATCAACGGGCCCTCGCCCGGGAGGAGCGCGTCCAGCCGCTCGAGGATCGCGGCGTAGTGGGACTCGGAGTGGCTCGGCGCGACGGCATCGTAGAGCGCTCCCGACTCGGCGTCGAAATCGAGACGCTCGCCCTGGAGCAGCCCGGCGTAGGCCGAGAGCGCGGCAAGCTGGCGCGTGAGATACGTATGGCGGAGCCGGACCAGCTCGTCCTCGCGGCCGGTCTCGAGCCGCCCGAGCTCGGCGGTCAGCGAGTCGGCCGTCGAGCGGATCGCGCTCAGCGGCCGTTCCGTCGCCTCGGCCTCCTCGCGCCACGCCTCGGGGCCGTAGTAGGCGTCCACGTAGTTCGGGTCGTGCTGCCCCATGGCGAGGACGAGCTGGACGTAGGATTCGGCGACCCGGTCCAGCGCCGCGAGCACGTCCGTCCCGGAGCGGGCGGGCCGGTCCGCGCCGCATCCGGCGGCGAGGGCCGCGGCGAGCGCGAAGGCGGTTGGCGTTGTGCAGCGTCGCATTTCCTTCCTCCATCTCACGATCGGGCGCCGGCACCGGCGGCGGCCGTCTCAACGAAATTCCGACGTACGGCGTCTAAGATATACAAAGCCGTATCCACCGTACCAGTTCGTCGGGGCACGCGCGGGCGAGTGTGGGCGTGGAGGGGCGGGTGGGGTCCTACCCGTTCGCGCTCGGCTCCGCGCATGTCCCTGAACTGGCCATCCGCCCCTCCCCTCCTCCCCCCTCGCGTCTCCGGGGCCGGCACAGTATCATCCGGTCGGGGTACGGTAACCGAGCCGCCCGCACAGGCATCGCGCGCGGGCGCTGCAGCAGATTCGGAGCGAGTTGAATCCGGCCGGACGTCGGCCGGCCGGGCAAAGAGGAGGCACGACGGCTGATGACGATGTGGGTCCGGCGACTGATCGTCGCCAATGTTGTGGTGTACTTCCTGACGAGGTCCGCCTCGCCCACCCTCGCCCGCTCCCTCGCCTTCATACCGGCCGAGATGTTCCTGCGCCCGTGGACGGTGATCACCTACATGTTCGTCCACGCGACGTTCGGCCACCTCTTCTTCAACATGCTCGGGCTGTTCTTCTTCGGCTCGCGGCTGGAGGTGAGGCTCGGCGCCAGGGATTTCCTTTGCCTCTACTTCCTTAGCGGCCTCGGCGGCGCGGTCCTCTCGTTCCTGACCGGCCTGGCCGGGCACTATCTCCCGACCGGCTCGTTGCTGCACGTCCCGATCGTCGGCGCGTCGGGCGGCGTCTTCGGCGTTCTCTACGCCTTCGCGCGATTCTGGCCGCGGGACCGGATCTTCATCTGGGGGATCATCCCGGTCCAGGCGCGGGTCCTGGTGATCTTCCTCGCCGTGCTCTCGCTCTGGAGCGGGATCACGGGCGCGAACGCCGGGGTCGCCCACTTCGCGCACCTGGGTGGGTTCGTTGGCGGCTGGGCGTACCTGAACTGGCGCGAACGGTCGATCCGCCGGCGCCGGCCGGGTCCGGCCGAGCCCTCGACGATCGACGTCGTGACCGGCCGGATGAGGATGGAGGAGGAGCTCTGGCGCACCGTACCGCTCAACACGCTCCACGAGGTCAACCGCATGGAGTTCGAGCGGATCCTGAACAAGCTCGCGTCCAGCGGGTCCCGAAGCCTGACGCCGGACGAACGGGCGTTCATGAACCGGATGGCGGGCGCGCTCTGACGTGACCGGCGGGAGGCGCATCCGGAGCGCCTCCCGTGGGCCACGCCGCCCGTCACGTGGCCGGCTGGCCCTGCACCACCTCCGGGTGGATCCCTCCGCTCGCGCTCTTCTCGAGCCGGATCGAGGCCCTGCAGTTCTCGCACGCCACGTTCAGCGGGAACGTGAGCTTCTGGCCGGGCGTGCCCACGACCTGCCGGTGGGTGCAGGCGGGACAGTAGAACGCGCTTCCGCCTCTCATGGTTCCTCCCGTGCTGTGAAAACCGGGGACGCCGCCTCCCGTCCGGGCGCGGCGCGACGGGCTCGGTCGCGCGTGGAACGTGGCAAGAGTGATGCCGCGCAGCAGGTCGAGCGTCGGCCGGGTCGATCCCGCGCACGTCGGGAGATTCCGTGCACGGGGTCGGCGTCGGCCGGAGCGACGGCGCGCACGGGGCCGACGCCGGCCCGTCCCTCAGCGACGCACGTCCAGGTCGCCCTGGAGGAGGGTCATGGGCCCGAACCGGGGCTGTCCGAACGCGCCCGCATCCACGGAAAAGCTGCCGTTCAGTCGGTACCCGATCGTCTGTCGCGTAGCGAACCGGACCGCGGCGTCCGCGAGGCCCGGCAGATCCGCGAAGCTGATCGCAACCTCGATCGGAATGATCGTGTCCTGCCCGGCCGCGAGCGGGAGCCCGAGCGGAAGGTCGACGGTCGCGGCCCTCGCGTCTTCGAGGGTCAGATCGCCCTGGAGCGTGGTGAGCGTGAGTCCGAAGCGGTTCGGATTCTCGACGCGCGACCAGAGACGGATCGCCGCGCCGCCGAGCGGACGCTCCGCGGAGGGGCCGAGGAGCCGCAGCTCGGACGGCCGGCCCGCGACCGCCTCGAACCGGGGCGGCTGGACCTGCATCAGCTCGGCGACCGTCGCGCAGCCGCCGATCAGCGGCAGCAGGGCGATCGCGATGAGGCCGAAGCGAGCGCCGAACCGCTTCCGCGCGCCGTGCACGCCGGCCCGCACCCGCGCGCCGCACCCGTTGGTTCGCGCCGGCATGCCGCGTCGGTCGATTCGCTCCGGCGTCCTCCACCGGTCGATTCGTTTCGGCGTGCTGCGCCTGTCGATTCGCCCCCGCGTCCTGCGCCCTTCGATGTGCCCTGGCGAAGTCCGCCCGGCTTGCCGTCCCTCCATGGCGCTCGTTGCCCTCGATCTCATGGAATCGTATCCGTGGTGAGAGGTGGGGGGCCGGCCACGGGCTCACTCCGTGATCTCGCGGAGTTCGCGGTCGAGGAGCACGACGAGGCCGGCCAGCCCGCCGACGCGCTCATCACGCGCGTAGCGCGCGTCCCCGATCAGGACCCGCCACCCATCGGAGAGTTCCGTGACCTCGTAGAACGGGAAACGTGACCAGACGAGGAAGTCGCGGACCGCGTCGATCTGTGCGGCGGCCCGTACGACCGGGTCATCGGCCGGTGCGCTCCGGAGCGGTGCCGCGCCGAACTGGACCTGAGGGTTGCGGAACCAGCGGAAGTCGCCGGTGTGGTACGCGTCCGGCGTCCGGATGACGACCTCGCCGCCGAACGGGTCGGCCGGGAGCGGCGCGACCATGACCGCCTCGACCGGCCCGATCCCAGCGTCGCGGGCCGCGTCGAGGACGTGACGCCGCGCGGCGCGGTCGGAGCCGACCATGAGGAGGATGTAGAGCGTCGCGACCACGGTGCCCCACTGCCCGATCCTCGCCGCCAGCTCCGACCGGGGCGGTCCGATCCGGCGCCGCGCGGTGAGGATCGCCGCGAGCCCGGCCGACCAGGTGAGCTTGGCCGCGACCGGGATCGGCGTCGCGACGACGAGCGTCGTCGCCAGCGCCGCGAGGACGACCCACCGGATCCGGGCGCGAACCGACCAGGCACCGGCCAGGAAAACCGTCGCGCCGAGGAGGAGCCAGACCCACGGGTCGATGATGAAGAGCGCATCACCGTAGAACCACCGTCGGTCGAACGGCATGAGGAGCCGGATGCCGTAGGTGTTCATCCAGTCGAGGGCCGGGTGGGTCAGCCCTCCGAGGAGCGCGAGGAGGACGACCGGCCACGGGCGCGCCGGGGGCGCGTCGGGGCGACGTCGTCTTCGGACCCACCGGTCCCAGCCGAGGATGACGGCGGCGACGACGAAGGGCAGCACCGCCATCGCGATCGGGCCGTGCGTCCAGCCCCGGCGGAACGCGAGCCCGTCGTAGGAATCACCGAAGAGGTAGACGAAGGCATCGACATCCGGCGCGTTCGCCGCGAGGACGAGCGTCGCGGTCGCAAGCGGCGTCGTACGCCGGAGCCCCGTCGCGGCGAGCGCCGCGCCGGCGAGTGAATGCGTCAGATTGTCCATGGCTCCCGGGATCGGCGCCCGATGCGTTCGACGTACGGGCCGAGGAGCCCGAAGCGGGCGCGACCCGGGGAAGATACGGCCCGGCGCGCCGTGCGCCAATGGCCGGGGCACCGGGCTGCGGGGTCGGTCAGCGCGGCTCCGTCGCCGTGAAGCGCGCGATCGACCGGAGCGTCCGGATCCGCCGGAGCGCCGTCGTCCCGCACGCGCCCACGATCGCGCCGCCCAGGAAGAGGACGAACATCTCCAGCGGCGCCACGCGATCGAGCATGCCCGACGCCACGTTCGCGGAGATGAGAAGGCTGAGGCCCGCGACGAAGAGGACGCTGTGGAGTTCCCGCCTCATGCCCGCCTCCATCGGGTGAGAGGAAGAGGGTGCCCGGATCGGGCCGCGTAACGCAAGGGACGAGCCGAGACCCACCCGTCGTCGCCCGTCGCGCAAACGCCTGTCACGACATGCATTGGCGGATCGAACAGATGACACCGAGGGGCGGGCGACAGGGTAGGACGCGAAAATTTTCCGGGTGGGCGAAGAAGGTGCGGACCGATGGGTGCGCGTCGGGGCCCGCGGCCCGCTCCATCAGGATCCAGTCGCCCGCTCGGTCAGGATCCAG
>Ga0079224_100000636_pt1 | contig 35679 bp, 32 predicted proteins | sample Stecom2015_FD_80414 | JGI IMG/M metagenome (GOLD analysis project Ga0079224, IMG submission 80414) | Agricultural soil microbial communities from Utah to study Nitrogen management - Steer compost 2015 | ecosystem: Environmental > Terrestrial > Soil > Agricultural land | place: USA: Utah... | reverse complement strand
TGGCGGGGAGAATAGGCTTCGAGGAGGCCTATTCCAAGGCCCAGTATATAGGGTCCTCAGCCGGACAGACCGGGGTGGAAGCTCTTCGCAGTACGCGGAGAGCTTGGCTGGAAGGGCGGGGGGCAGGGAACCCGCCCGAAGGGGTGGACCTGCGCTCTCTGAGCGTAGAGATTCTGGGGGATATGGTGTCCAGATCGGAGGCGGTACGACGGGAGCTTGCCCGCAGGCTCCCTTCGGACAAGCACGTCTACATCGTTCGGGACCGCCATGCCTATACGACGTTTGCCGTCACCCACGAGGGAAAGCTGGTACCCGCCAACGTACGAGAAAAAGAACTGCCGCTGGTTGCGGCCACCGAACCTCACCCTGACGGGTGGGTGTACACGGGTGGCACCAACTCGTATTGGCAGGCCTCGGGGGCCGAGTACGCGGCCATCCAGACTCTGCAAAAAGCAGAGAAGGGATGGCTCGATATCCGGCACGTGATCGGCATCTATGGCCGACACGAGACCCAACGCTGGCCCAGGCTCTACACCAGAGCCTGGAAAACCCCCTTGCTAGTGGGGATAGATGACGAGCTGAGCGCGCAGCTCGATGCCCTGGAGCGGGTGTACCGACAACACCGCCAGTACGTCCCCGAAAAGGCGTACTGGTTGCAGGCCTCGGTCAGGAAGACCAAGGCGGGGAGGCTGCACATCGCCGCCGGGCAGGGTCCGGAGGGGGCCCTCATCCAGGTCACAGGAGGGAGGGCCAGCCACGGGCGGCATGGCTGGAGCGGGGAAGACATCGCTCCAGCCAAGCACAACCAGGCCCTGGCCGTGGCTGCTATGGGCATGTCCAATGGTGGCGGGCAGACCCGATCGGTGGTCATCGCCTTCGTGACCCAGGACACGCCCCTGCTCCTAGATAACGGAGTAGGGTACGTGTTCGAGGGGGGCCAGGTCTTCCGCGTGCCCGGGCTGGCCAGTGGGAGGCCCGGGGAGAAGGAACCGCTATGACGCGCAATACGCTTGACACGCTTGGCCCGCTTTGTCGGGCCAAGCTGTCGGCCCCCGAGGCTGCAGTACTCACAAAAGAAGTGCTGCAGGCACTCAAAGACATATGTACTAAGTACATAGAGGCGGGGTACGACCCGGATCAGGTGGTGCTGCTCACCACCGAAGCGGCGGTCTCCCTCCGCCGCGAATGACTAAGAAAAGGGCTGGCCCCTTTTCTTTTAGCTATGCGCTAGAAAAACTTAAACAGTCCCAGCGGCTCTTCGGGGGGCTCTTTGCTCGGGCAGTGGGGTCATGTCCACCTGCTGAGCCGCTTGCCCGGCTGCGCCAAGCTGGTTGGTCGCTTGCTGTTGCTCCTGATGCTGCTGACCCGCCATGCTGACCAAGAATTGAACGACTAGATCGGCGAGCTCCGGGCTTTGCTTGCGCAAATCCTGGACAGCAAGGTGCTGAGACTGGGCATCCAAAGGCAGTAGCTGGGCAGCAATACTGCTAGCGACGGCAATGATACTGGAGCCGCCCATCATCGCCTCCTGGCCAGGGGCGGGGCCGTTGGCCATTCCCATGTCCTGACCGTCGTTTAACGGGCTCTGCATAGCCTGCATGGGTCCGGCACTAATCGCGTCTTTGGGCCCACCAGGCTCGCCTGGGGCGGCGGGAGCGGCCATCGATTCGGCAAGCTCTTGCTGCGCCTTGGCGGTCATCTTCATGGAGATGACCTGCTGCTTACCCTGAAGCTCGGCTAGAGCAAGCTGCTGTTCTTCCATTGCGGAGATGCGAGACGCAGTCTCGCGCTTCATAGTTTCGTTCTCGTCTTCCTGATTTAGATCGGAATCTGCCAGAAGTGTCGTATCGCTGACCTTACCAGCTTGATTGAGCTGGAAGAGATAAGCCTTACGCTGAATATCATCGGCCATCTTGAACGGCTTGAAACGAACCGTGGCCGTTGGCCAATCCATATACGCAGCGATCTTTTTTAGCACCCAGTTGGCCATCTGCTTGTGACGGCTCAAATAACCTATGAACTGGTTCTCTAGCATGCGCATGGACACGTTGGTGCCCGCGTAAGACATGCCGCCTTTGATGAATTCGAGCGGCACCTGCATCCCGTTGATGATCTGCTCCCCCATCGCGATCATCTCCTGCACTAGAAGAAGGGCGCGCCCATCTCCGCCAAGCGTCTGATTACCAACGGGCAACGGAAGAATCGGAATGTAATTGGGGTCTAACCGCCACCGCGCTATTTCCATAGCCACGTGGTCCCGCCACTGATCTAAATGAATAGAAGTATAGGGGTCGGACGTACCTGACCCCGGCTGCGGGAACAGAATCCTGAGTGGCACGATATGCTCAAGCAAAATGCTATTGTGCGTGGCCATCCCAGGCACACAGAAAGTGTGATCGTCCTCAACCTCAAAACTTATTACTTCCGGGCAAGGCACGACTTCCACTTCGCTAACTCGAGCAGCGAAATAATCATTAATGAAGAAGCCGCTATTCCCGGAGGTCACAACTACGGCATCTTCACCGCGCATTAAAGCCAATAGGCGTCGGGCCGAGCGCGATTTAACCGTAATATGGAAATTAGGACGGCCACCCTTTATGAACTGCTTGGAGTCGTCGGTCTTTGTTATAACCGTATCGTAACTCGTCCGCTCAGATATAGTGGCAATACAACCCAAAGAAATGAGCAGAGACCAGACCTGATAGCTGAGCTGCTTATTAGAGCAGCAAATAGCTACGGTCTCTTCCGTGTACCCCTTATCTTTTACGTAGCCGTTCGCTTCTAGGTAGCCACGAAGGAATGCCAGAACGACGTTGTCCGGTGCGGTCGCAATCTCCTCTGGGATGCGCTTGCTACTTGCATCGCCAGGAATCCACCTGGCTAAAAATTCGGACATGAGGGTATCGGAGGCACACAGCGTCCAGCCCTTAGAAGCAGCGCTGTGGTACACAGAAAAAGTACCGCCAAATACTCGCTCGATTGCTTCTTGCAGCTCTACGCCATCGGCGTCCGGGCCCAATGAGAAATCGACGCGCCCTGCCTCTATGCTCCCATCACCGGCGTACCAACCGGCTATGTAAGCCAAATCCTCGTCCAGTTCTAAATACTGAGGAAGTCTCTTCTCCCCATCGACATATTTCGCGATAGCGACGCCTCTGGTTTCGCGGCAGCGTCGAATCGGGTAGCCGATGTAATCACCAACCTTAACGTTCCCAGCGTCCACCCATTTGAACTCGTGTAGATCGGAGGAGCTAAGGGGCGCAGACGAACGTTGGTGCTCCTTTGTATCCTTCCGACTAAGGACCCACAACGGATGGTTGTTGGAGAAAACTGAGGGCAGATGGCGAAGCCCGGTGACTGAGATTTTAACTGCGTGGTCACCGCGCTCTTCTATCATTGGCCGCACCCGCAACTGGGAAATACGTTTGAATCTCCCTAGATGCGTACGAACCAAATCCCCAACCCTGATCTCAGCAGCTATTACAAGACCACGATCTGTTTCTAGCAGTGTATCTGGGGCCACACATTCTTGAGCTTTTTTCATTATTTGCAGGTAAAAAACGTCCTTCAGCACCGGCAGCAACAACGGGATGCCCCAACCCCGATCTTGGTCGGCCAGCGTCGGTCGCTTCAAATGAAAGAGCATGTCCTTGTTAAAGGTCACACCCTTCTGCTGCTTCAGCGCCTGAATGAAAATCTGCGGGATATTTTCGATGGCCTCTTTCTTGCCAATCAGGGCGTCGTTACGAACAGTATTTGGAATGTTGTAGAAGTAGGTGTAGTCGCCAGTGACGTCAGAATAGAAGATTTCAACGTCCTCTGGGTTCCAGCGCATCAGGCGAACCCCAGAGGCATTCTTGAAGTAAAAGTCTTTGGCTTGCGCCGGACCCGTATGCAAACACTTGGGACAAGCCAGCCTAAACTCGTAATTAGTGAAGGTCCAATAAGGCCTAATCTTCCTGGCCTCAGCGCTGAACTTACACTGGGGGCAAATGACGAACTTCTGAAACGGAAAGCTCAACGCTGTCAGGGCATTGCCGTAAGTATGGTAATCCAGCCCACATTCTACTTGAAACGACCTGTAGCGTAGATGGTCGTTGAAATATTCCGTCCAGCGATTGACGATTTCTTTGTCAGGGTGGTCGATTACAAAATCCGTAATCGGGTACTCGCTCATCTTGAAGACCACCGCATTGATGATCGGGTTGGTCAGGAAGTAATACCTGCACCACCGAAACATCGCCTTGATGGTGATCGGAAGGTACGTATGAGCAATATCAAAAAATGGCGACGGATAGTTAACCCCTTGGACGGAACCACCTATACGCCCACGAGTTTGACTGAAACGGGCAGTACCACCTAAACCAGCGTTTAAACTTAGCCCGCCACCAATGAAACTCATAGCTCAACCTGCCATCTCTGGAACTTGGCCCGTGTACCCAGGACCGTAAACGTAATCCGCTGTCGCCCGTTCAGTATCGCCAGGCTGGTCGGGCTCAGCTCCCCGAGCACGCCTGAGCTTGTCGATCAGCCTACCAACCCCGCCACCCAAACTCTCGGTGGCAGAACCTAAAGCAACCGAGGCGCCGAGCGGCAACGGCGTCATGTACCCAAGCGTGCCCACTGCCCTCAAAAGATTTTCTCCACGTCCTGGACCGCCCGGCTCATCGCCAGAAGCCAGAGAGGACGCCACCGCCGCCGCAGGCAAACCAACTGTAAATGCTTTCTCAACTGGGCTGCTGCCTTGCCACTGACTCTTGGCCACGGTTTTTGCTGTGTCTAACGGCCGCCTTACCCCAGCAGCAAGCAGCCCCGGAATACTGGTAAGTCCCTTCGCCTGAGCCTCCTCCATCGCCTTGAACTGTTGCAAGGCGGTAGCCAACGCTCGTGGGTTATCCTGCTGAGCCGCCCGAGCCAACCCACTTCGAGCTGAGTAAGCCCCACCACGAATCTTTTCTAAAGAATGACGGGACCCACCAGGCCGCCACCCAGTGAAGCCATGGACCTGCCGCTGCCCAAAGCGCGTAGCAGCCCCTATAACGCCTTTTCGACCCGCCAGGTACCTGTGAGCCCTCAGGACTTGCCGCGGCCCGTACGCGCCCGTCAGGTACGCGCTCATCAGGCCCCCCGCCAGTCCGCCTGAGGCCCCGCCGACGGCAGCACCCTGTAAGGCGCCAGCGGCGCCACCACTAAGGCCGTAGAGCAAACTCGACCCAGTCCCGAGCCCAGCCTCACGAGCCGCATTGTAACCTTGATAGGCCTGCGCAGCCCCGCCCAAGGTCGCACCGCCAAGCGCGCCTAAACCAAGACCAGTGCCCAACCCGGCTTGCACATTGTGCCTAAGGCCGCGTCTGCCCAAATGAGAAATCAGGTCAGCGATACCCGCCGCATTTTTCTCTAGCTCTTTCTGAAAAGAGCGCAAAGTGACAGCTCCGATATTAGACATGCTGCAACACCATCAATTGTGAGCGAAGTTTCTCGCGGCTCTCTTCCAAGTAAGCCCGCGCTTCTAGCATCCGTCTAATCTGCTCAGCTTCTATGAATCCAGCACCGGGTGGAGGCTTGCCCAATTTTCTAGCCAGGGGCCAGAGCTCCGCCACTTTGTTGCAATCTAAGGGCAGACCTTCGACATCTATTTCTACGAAGTCCAAAGGGGGCTGCACGCACAGAATGTCATTGTAGCGATGGACTACCCCTAGGTAGCGTTTTACCTCCAAGGACCAGGGTACGTCTTGACGGATTCTGTTGGCGATGTCTACGGCAACCAAGCATTGAGCAACCGTTGGGATCTGCATCACCTCGAAGTCTGCGAGCAACCCGTTGAGTGCAATGACACAAGGCTGAAACACCTCCCACTGCAACCAAAATGAATCTACTAGGTGCATGGCTTTACAGGCCTGCACCTTTTCTATGTTTAGGTCGCTTACTGTCGGGGTCTTGAAGTCCTGAGGGATGCGAAACTCCAGGGTCTCTAGCTCCCAGCCCAACCAATCGAGCCCGTACTTACGGAGCAGAGCTAGATCTAAAACCAGGGGGTGGGCCTCAGGATTTCTGAATAGGTTTATGGCAGTAACGCTGGAGGTCTTTTCAATTTTGAGTTCGGGTTGTACCTCGGCTTCTTCGCCATCGACCGTCTCTACGACGATCGTCGGTTCTAGGTCGTCTTCGACGGGGGCAGCAGAGGCCTTCTCGAAGATGGAATCGAACAACTCTTCATTGGACATTATTTGCTATGAGTCGGTGCGTTGTCAGTAGCCATGCGCGCCAGCCGGCGCTGTTGGTCTACTGGTAACGAAGAGAAAACACCCCACGGGTCTTTCCTAAACTCCGAAGCGAAGTCTTCACCGTAACTTTGCTTCAGGCTGGAGTAGTTGGTGAGGCCAAAGGCTTCTAGCTGCTCCTTGGTCACGTAGTCGTTGCCGTTCAACCAGACGTCTTCCTCGGCCTTCTTCTCGAACCCGTAGGTAGAAAAATACGGGTCGTAAATGCCGCTGTCGTACATCCAATCGATCTTCGCTAACTTATCTAGCTCAGAAAGTGCTTCGCAGAAAACCTCGGGCGGGATCGCAGCACGCTTCTCCAGCAGGGCTTCCAACATACTGCGCTGCTCACCGTCCATGTACTGCGCGCGAATATCCAGAGCTACCTTCAACTCTTCGGCGGGGGCATACCTGTCAGAGCCGTACTTACGAACCGTATCGCTGACCGCAATACCAAGCTCGCTGGCTCTCTTCAATAAGTTTTCGCAATACTCTCGCCGCTGCTCAGGGGAAAAAACATTGCAGTACTCGTCAAAATACTGCGCGGCGGTCTTCACTTGGGCGTAGCTGTCCAAGGGATACTTATAACCATAGCTCTCACCAAGGGCATAGCTACTAGCGCGCTTTTCTACCTTGGGGCTGGCAACTTTTGCCGCCGCGGTGTCCACATACGGCTGCAAGTAAGCAGCGCTTTTCTCAGCAGAAGTGGAAGCGGCTGCAGCCAACGGCTCTGCACCCCGCCGCAGCTTGCCGGGCGGCTGCAAAGGCATTAGCTGGCTACCAGTCGCCTCGGCCTTTTTAAGAATGGCCTCGGTCATTGCTGGGGTGACCACCCTCCCCCCTAGCTGACCCGGCGGGCTTTCCGCAGCGTTGACCGCGGCCAGGTTGGCCCTAACTTGATTGGCCGTCCCTTTTATGACAGAGGGGCCAGCCAAAGCCAGGTTTGCTGCCTGCACAAGCCCGATGGCAATTTTTTGCAGTTGCTCGGGCGGCTCCAAATCGTACCAACCACAAGCCGTGACCAGATTTTGGGCGGCCACCTTTTGCGCTTGAGCGGGGAGCTTGTGCGCGTGCTTCAAAAAGTACTCAATGTTGATCAACGTGTTGCCTTTATCGACACACGCGTACTTTCTAAAACGGCCCTCTGGTTCAAGCATCACCAGAGCGAACACGTCATCCGGCAGGCGGTCTAGCTCAGCACTACTCAAGCCATGAGCAACCTTAACTTCCTCTGGCACCGATTTAAGATCTGGATAGATCTCCTTGATGCTAGAAGGATCATCGTACAAATCCAGAATGAGACCGCTGAGTCGCATTAGTACTCCTGTAACCAAGTCATTCTACCCTGCCCGTCTATCTATTGGTAAAACGCTGCAAACCGGGCAAATAGGGAGGGATAAGAAGAATGTGAGCCAGGTCCTGCCTAGCTCAGGAGGCAATATTGGTAAGACAAGACAGTCCGCCTAGTTGCTTCGGAAGGTTGTGGAGCCCGAACGCAAAAGAATGTACAGGTGGATTAGACCCAACATACACAAATGAGAGAGGTCAGCATGTAAGAGAACCATGTCACTACAAAGATGCCTGTGCCGCGACCATAAGAAACAACCACACGGTCACGGTACCGGCAACAAATCTGACCCGTAATGCACAAAAACCGGCCTACGCAGCGCCAGCGCCCCCTCCACCAATAAGGCCCATTTGGCCACAGCAGCCGGTGCCGTACCGGCATCCAATGGAGCCTGCGGTTCCCGGGGTTCCCGGGCCGCAGCATTCAAACAGTTTCCATATTCCGCAATATCTGAGCGTCCGTGAGCCCACAACCCAACCGGTGGCAAGGCGGTTGGGTATAGAAATATTGCGGTCGATCGTAAAAGCGTTCGGCCATACAATTAGTAATTTCGTAGACACGGAGAGTTTCACGAAGTAAGGAAGAGTGCCCATGGAATTTATTAAAAGGGATCCACAGAAAGGGTACCTCGATGCGCATCTGTGGATCCCAAAAAGCTTAGTGAACGTTGAGGGAGTTAAAAACTCCCTCACGTTCGAACTATTTAACAAGGAGTCGGTGCGCTACCTGCTGCTCTGGGAGGAAACAGAGCATCACATTAAAGTCCCCAGAGCCTTCTGGAAGTCTGACGATTTCGAATGTGAGGTAGTAGACTGCCGGCCTCAATACTACAAAAAGACCAATGTAAAAAGTAGAATAAAGCTTGATCACATACGAGAGAACGATCAGCTCGTTCCCACCGGCAAGACTCTGCAGCGTGAGGCGCTGCAAGCTCTATTGAAAGCAGAGGGGGGAACGCTTCAGTTGGGCTGTGGAAAAGGAAAATCAGTAGTAGCGCTAGAGTTAGCGGCCCAGCTACAAGTCCCGACCCTGATCGTCGTAGACAACACGCACCTACTAGAGCAATGGAACAAGGAAGTCGCCCGTCACCTAGAGGTTCCAGGCGGGGTCGGCCTCATCAAAGGTGACGTAAGAATCTGGAAAAAGAACATCGTCCTAGCTACCTACCAAACGCTAGCAAGCTGGGCCGACGAGATCCCAGAAGAAGTGAGGCGCTGGTTCGGGCTCACCATCTGGGACGAGGGCCACCACGTAAACGCACCGGTTTTTTCTAAGTCCGCGCCCCTGTTCTATGGCAAACGCATAGCGCTCAGCGCCACCCCAGACCGCCAAGACGGTCTCCATGTCATTTGCCACCACCATATCGGCCCCGTCGTCTACAAAGACGTAAAGCAGGACCTGACTCCGGCCATCTACTTCCGATGGACAGCCCTGGAACTGGACAACGAAAACCCGCAGGTGTTGCTAGAAACCCGAGACGTGAACGGGGAAATCCATCTAGGCAAACTCGCTGTCTATTTCGGTGGTTGGCGTAAACGGCTAACTCAAGTCGTTCTTCCGGAAGTAGACGCCGCCTACCAAAAAGGCAGGAAGATTTTGGTCCTGTCCAATTCGGTAAACGAAGTCGTCAACCTGATGACGTTGTGGACGGAAGGCGACCCGAACGCCATGCTCTTTTCGGAAATCCCGATACCAACCAAAGAAGAGCTTAATCTAGCTGTAGATCCGGAAGGCCTCGACCCCCGTAAACGACGTCTCGTAGAGAAAGCCGTAAAAGAAATAACCGTCAACTTGGCCAAGAATAGACAGCGCTTGCCCCCAGGTCACGTCAAACGCTTCGAAGACAAACTTTACGACCATAAACTGGCATTGCAAAAAGACGACGCGCACAAACTTGTCATGAAGGAACTGCGCAAACGACAAAAGGCGTTCTTAGAACACCTGCTGACAAAAGAAAGCACGGCTGGCCTCTTCACGGAGATGGTCCCCCCAGAACTGCGCTACAAAATGCTAAAGGAGCGCAGAGTCATTTTTGCCATCATGAAGTACGGCAAGGAAGGCCTGGACGACAAAGACCTAGATACCGTAATCCTTTGCGAGCCGGTATCGGACAAGAACATCATCCAGCAGATCATGGGCAGGCCGACTCGCCCTAAAGCTGGTAAAAAACCAGTGCTGACCATCTTGGAAGACAACGTCGAGCCTTTGATAAACCAATGCCGCACCTTGAGAAAACACTTTCGGCATTGGCCAGTCGAAGAAGGTGGTCCCTTCCGCTACGACCTGCTAGGCCACCCAGCGGCACTGCGCCGTCGCCGCTATGGCGAAAAACGCAACCCTACCTATTTTAAAGCTAGTGGGTGATAACCCGATGACAGTAAACCCTGATGCTAGAAAATCACTGAAGATTTTCAAAGAAGAATGGAAAGACTGCACTAAATGCAACTTGGGCACACTCCGTGACCAGCGTGGGAAGGTCGCCGTCTTTGGCGAGGGCACCGCCTTGGGCGGGGTCATGTTCGTTGGCGAAGGTCCGGGTTGGGAGGAAGAGGAAGAGGGGCGCCCATTCATCGGCAACTCTGGGCGGCTGCTACGAAAAGTAATACAAGCGCTGCACCTGGAGGACTACTACATCTCCAATGCCGTAGCTTGCAGGTCTTGTGAAGCAGCAGTAAACGCCCGGGGCGAAACAGTAGTAAGAAAGAACTTCAAGACCGGGCAGGAAGAAATTTTGTACGCGGATAAGGCCCCCAACAAAATCCAGGTGGGGGCCTGCTTGCCAAGGCTACAGGAAGAAATTTACCTGGTGGACCCGATCGTCATCGTGTCCCTCGGAGCCATAGCTACCGAGGCGCTGACCGGGCATGCCGTATCTATTCAAAAAGACCGGGGCATGCCCGAAGAAATCACCATCCCTGGGGCTGGGGTCCGTCCCGTCATCACCGAGAAGAGGAAAGCTTGGGCTAGGAAAATGGGCGACTCCATCGTTATGCCTACTGAGCAAAACCGAGTTGCCTACACGCTGATCCCTGCCTACCACCCAGCCTTCGTACTTAGAAAGAGCGGGGACTTTTCAGAAGACAATCCGTTCAAACGGTTCGTCAACGATATCCGCTTCGCGGTCACCATCTATCATAGATACCTGCTGGAGGTGTTCGGAGAAGCAGCTTTCATCAACAGAATTCAACCGTTAACAAACGACGAAGAGATAGACTACGCAGGATTGTTGGCAGAAGAGGAAGGAGCAGGGCATGGCAGCGAGTAAAAAAGTCAAAGCCGTAGGGGTAGAAAATGCGCCTAAGGTTACGGTCAGTGAGGTCCAAGAAGTGAAGGACCTGCTGGAAATAAAGGCGCAGATCGATCAATTGAAAACAGACAACCCAGAGGTCTTCTCCAAACTAGAAGAGCTCGTTGACAGGTACAATACGCTCCTGGAAGCAGCCGAGAAGGTAGTGCGCGCCAGGAACGTATCCTGTGGCCCGTTCGACAACTTCTCTACAGTGGTTGTGTACAACGCCGAAGCCATGATCGACGAGCTTGGCCATGAAGACTTTTACAAGTACGGAGGCACCTACGAGGTCAAATCCGTCTACGGCGTGGAGAAAGAAGTGTTGGAAGCAAATATTGCAGCCAACAAAATTCCAGAGGAGTCTCTGGAGCAATTTCGAACTGTCCAGCGCAAGTACCACAAACCAAAGAAGTTCGTAATTCCATGAACTGGGCGATAATGGAAAAAAGAAAGGACGGGGCAGTGTCACATGCTAGTGGCCCGCTATCGGGTGATCAGTACACGGGCCTGCGCGTCAGCGATGGGCCTGAAGCACGCGTCAATGTTACCCTCAGTGAATCCTATGGGTACGGAGAGATAAAAATTTCGGCTAGCGTAACGCTAGCCTGCGACCAGAACGAAAAAACCATCAACACGGCCGGCAGGCTAGCCACTGAGAAAGCCATGGAGTTACTGAAAAAGGGCTTCGCTCGGTACGGTATGATCGCGGGCCCCGCAGAAGAGGAGTAAAACCATGCCGGTTGAAGGTACCCCTGCCTTCAATGCCGTGGCGGTGTTGCAAATCGAGGCGGTCGATTACAGGGCGGGCTACCCCGCCCTGGTCGCCCATGCCGCTTTTGTTAACACAGCGAACGGCAAAACCTATGGCCAGACAACCTGCCGTCACTGGTCCAAAGAAACTCTAGCAAAATTGGAGGAACTAAGGCAGGCGATGGAACAAGACGTGGCAAACCTAGTCTTCGTTCAAGACTCATCCCCTACAACTACGATCAGGGAAACAGAAGCTCAGGTATCAGGACTGGGCGAGCACCTGAACGACACCCCATCAATTTAACCCACAATCGCTTGTGGGGGGCAAACATAACCTGCCCAATAGGTTGTGGGTCTTGACGGACTAGCGCCACCTTCCACAGTATGGCCAACCCCGTCCGTCAAGACCCAACCAAACCTTGGAATAAGGGCATTGCGGACTAGCATGCCTACAAGGAGGAGTAACGCGCGCCTATGGCAAGCATGGAACTGCAACTTATTTCGAGGATAATTAGAAATGGGCAGCTAAAAGACGTGATTGAATGGGGGATCACGGTAGACGACTTCCTGACCGACGAAGGCAGGCATTACTTTTCGCACATGATGACCTACCTTCAGGATCCGGAAGCTAAGGGGGGTCAATTAGGTGCCTACGCATTCGCTCAGCTCTACCCAAATTTCCAATTCGTAGACGATGACATCACACCGTTGGAGGCTCTCTGCAAAGAGGTAAGAAAACGACGGCTATCAGTAGAATGTAAATCAGCAATCGATAGAATCTTAGATTTAGCAGAGACAGACCCAATCGCAGCGGCAGCACAGGGCGAACGAATACTAAAAGGAGTCTACGAGCTAGGGTACAGCAAAAAGACTGACGTCAGGTTTGCCGAGTCCATCGACAGGACGCTCCAACGAATGGAGCTGATTGAGCAGGGGGTAGATCTCTCTATAGCTAGCTGGCCTTGGACGGCCATCCAAGACGAAACTATGGGCATCCAAAAAGACGACTACATCGTCTACTACGGGCGGCCCAAATCAATGAAGTCTTGGGTACTAGCAAAACACATAGCCCACACCTACATCAATGGGCAAAAAGCGCTAATCTACACGAAGGAGATGCACCCCGATAACATCTTCATGCGCGTGGCTGCCTGTATAGCTGGCATACCATACAGAGAGTTCAGGCAGGGGAAGCTGACGGCAGACGAAAAAAAGCTGATTTACGATTTACGGAACATGGCTCACGAGCTGAGCATCGGCAACGACATGATCTGCCTCTCAGGTCGGGATGCTCCAGGGGGAAAAGACACAGTAGATTGGCTGGAGGCGAAAATAGATCGGCACAAGCCAGATCTGGTCTTCATCGACGGCATGTACTTAATGTCGGACAGCGTCGGCAGCGCTAGACAAAAGGACCATGATAGAGTACGCAATATCTCTCGGTCCTTGCGCCAAATGATATTCAACACCGGCACCCCCGTCATCTGCACCCTACAAGCAAATAGACAAGCCGCGAAAAACCAGAACGCAGAATTAGACGAAATTGCTTTTTCCGACGCTATTGGTCAGGACGCCACGGTCATCATTAGAGTAATCAACGAGAAGACTTCGCCCACTATTGCTATGGTCATCGGCGGCTCGAGAGAATTCGAGCTCCATGGGTTTAGAATATACGGCGTACCGGCGACCAATTTCGAATTCAAGGAGATTATGACAGAAAAAGAAATCAACAAGGCAAAAGAGAAAGATAAAGGCGATGGCGAAGAAGAGAAAGCAGCAGCGCATGCAAAAGAAAGGAACGGAGCAGCCAACATTCAAAGAGAGGCGAGGAGCAGACAGGAGCAACTGATCATGCAGCAATTAAAAGCCAATGGGCTATGACGACCCCCATCATCGAAATAGCTAGCAAATACCTAGAAAGAGTCAGGCCGACAGGAAACAACAACATAACGGCACTTTGTCCGTTCCACGCTGACAGCACGCCGTCGTTTGCACTGAGTCTCTCTTCCGGGTTATGGATTTGCTATGCCTGTGGTGCCAAGGGCAATCTAAGGCAGCTACTGAAAGGGCTTGGGCTTAACGACCAGGCCATTCAGGTAAAGTACGGTGCCACACTCAGCAAGCTCCAGCAGCAGCGCCCGCCCAGACCAGATCCGACCAAGCCACTAGCCACGAAGGACCCGCTGCCCGAAGAAATATTGGGTCTTTTCAACCTCTGCCCTCTTGCTCTGCTCGACGCCGGCTTTACTGAGGAGACTCTTCAGTACTTTGAGGTAGGCTTCGACAAGTGGCACATGCGGATCACGTACCCAATGCGTGATCTGACAGGGCAGCTGCTAGGCATAAACGGAAGAACGGTCGAGGAGGATGGGAGCGCCCCTAGATATAAGGTATATACGCATGAGTACGCAGTCTGGGGGCTACAGGAGAGAGAAGTAGTCCAAAAAAGCTCGATGCTGTGGAATGCACACAACTTGTATCCCTACATTCAGTTCTGCCAGACCCCGGAGCTGGTGGTGCTGGTAGAAGGGTACAAGGCCTGCATGTGGGTCCACCAAGCTGGGATCCCTAACGTGATGGCTACCATGGGCACGTCCCTGAGCCAGGAACAAAAATGGATCCTTCAGAAAATAAACGGCCCGGTGTACCTGATGTTTGATAACGACGCGGCTGGCTGGTCCGGCATGGCTCGCGTCGGATCGGTAATTTCTAGGAGTTTGCCGGCATATATCGTAGAATACGACGCTGAACAGCCTGATGGGTTGCCTCTAGAATCAGTTAGAGAAGCAGTTCAATCGGCTAAATCATTCCACCGAATGAAGAGAGAGATTTACGGTTAAGATATGGCATACGGAAAGAACAAAGCTGCACTACACGCTAACTTTCGTCAGAGCGCTAGTAGATCTATGAAGCGCCCGACGAGAAGCGGAGGCGGAGGCGGTTACTTCGGTAATCGGTATAAGCCACCGACGATCTCCACGGACATCGTCCGCCTCATTCCTGGAGATTATTTACTGCCAGTCATCGATTATGAAAACGGCTGCTTGGTACTCGACGAGAACAACCAGCCGCTTATGGAGCCCTCCACGTATTACAAGTACGTGGAGCACTACCATGCCAAAAAGAAGATGTCCTCGATCTGCAGCAGCGGACCCTTGGGGCACATCAAAGGCAAAGCAGAACCCTGTCACGCCTGTGATGGATACTGGAAAGAATGGATGCAACGCCAAGAGACCGGCGCGAACCACCCGAACACCATCAGCCGCCGAGACATGTGGGTCTTTACAGTGTTGGTGATGCATCCATTCCACAAAGTGGAGGCCTTAGACAAGAACAACCAAGTAAAGATCAACGACACCACGGGCCAGCCGTTCTACGTATGGACTCGTTGCGAAGGCAGGGGCTGCCCCCACTGCGCAGCAGGCAAAGAGACCAAGGACGGGCACATCCAACACTGGCCAATGGGCAAGAACCATTTCAATACGCTGGTCTCATACGCCGCCGAAGTCGGTCAGCACTGCAGCAAATGCGGTAAGATGGACTGCATCGAGGAGATTGCCTGGGTTTGCCAAAACCCAGACTGCGGCGAAGCAGTTATCGACCTGAGCACCACTCGCTTATCAAACGAGGAAATCCGCAGAATAACGGACGAGCCGGCGCACTGCCCCCGGTGCAATGAAGTAGACTACCTGAACGATATGTACGAATGCGTAAACTGCAGGAGCCAAGGACTGGCCGGCAAACGAGCCACGCTATTCGACGTGAACCTGCACGTGAAGCGCGTGGAGGACCCAAACGGAGGCAACCAAACCTCCCTCAGCATCGTTCGTAGCAGCGAGCCTACCCCCATCGACCCTAAGTACGGGGAGGTGAAGCCCCTTAACCTGTCCAAAATCTACATGCCGACGCCGCTGGACCGCCAGCTGCTCATCTTTGGCTCGGCCAAGGATCAGACTCCAGAAAACGATGAGCTGGAAGACAACAAGCTACGGCGCACACCGGTCGTTCTCGCAGCCAGGCGCTATCAGACCTGATCGGCAACCATAAACTCAGGGGCCTCATCAGAGGCCCCTTATTTTTTTCGGTAGTAGCATGGGTTGGAACGTACAACTACCGCCGGCAGAGTACTATTCTCTGGAAAGCGGATACGAGCTAGAACTACTAATAAATGAAATAGTACAACAGCCAGCCGTTGCAATAGATACCGAGACGGATGGCCTTAACCTATGGAAGTCACTGCCTTATTACTGGTCATTGAGCTGGGGTAGCCAGGGCCGGGACCGGCGAGTCACCCTGCCCATCCAAACGATTCATAAATTCTCTGCTGCTTTCAATGACATAGAAAAGAAATGGATTTTCGCCAACGCCAAGTTCGACCTGCACATGCTCGCCAACGTAGGCGTTCAGGTCAAAGGGCACGTCATTGATACCCAGGTGATGCACTCCCTGCTGTACGAGGAGATGCCGCATGGCCTTAAAGATATGGCCAAGCAGCTCCTTGGCTGGCGCTGGACAGACTTCAGCGAGACGTTTGGCAAAATCCGCTCAGGTTATTGCGTCTGTGGTGCCACGAAAGCCAGCCACAAGAACGGTGGTTACTGCCAAAAGACTGCTTGCAATAGCTTCAGGCAAATTGGGCCGCTAGACGTACTGCACCGAGCAGAGCGAGAGAACCACGATCTTTTAGTGGAGTACGCGGCCAATGATGCCTACGGCACCTGGCACGTGTACAAAAAGCTGGACGCTGAGCTAAATAAAGAGCCAACGTACAGTCTTTACGACAAGATGTATCCGCACATCAATACGATGGCGGATTACTTCTACAAAATCGAGATGCCGTTCACCAAGGTGCTCTACGCCTGTGAGCGCAACGGCATGAAGGTAAATCGGCAGTATCTGCTAGACATCACCCCTAAAATTCAACAGCAAATAAACGACCTAAAGAAACGGATCGTCGAGGAGGCCGGCTATTTAATCAATCCGAACAGCGACCAGCAGCTACGAGAATACTTCTTCGAAAAGTTAAAACTGACCCCTACCCGCTGGACTAAGGGCGGCAAAACCGGGATCAAGCAGCCATCGGTAGACAGCAAATTCTTAGAAAGTATCGCGCACAAGATCCCAATCGCCAAGCTCATCCTAGAACTGAACGCCGTAGAAAAGCAGTTCAGTACTTACATCGTGGACATGCCGAAGAAGCTCGACCCGAACGACAGGGTCCACATGCGCCTAAACCAGGACGTAGCAAGGACAGGCCGTTTGAGCTCTTCGGAACCTAACATGCAAAACGTGACCGGCGGTGAGAAGGACATCTTCGAACTTAGAAATGCCTTCATCGCCGACGCTGGCACGAAAATAATCTGCGGCGACTACTCCCAGCTAGAAATGCGCCTTTTGGCTGCAGCTTCTCTGGAACAAGAGATGTGCGACATCTTCCGAAAGAACCTCGACATCCACATGGGTAACGCGTCGCTGGTGTTCGGTTACGAATATGGCGACATGGAACGCTCTAAAAAAGTGGACAAGTTCATAAAAGAGCAAAACTTGTCCATGGAAGATGCGGTCGCCGAAGTGTTCGGTGCCGACGACACCAGAACGGTCACGGAGCTCTGCAAGCTAGTTAAAGCTTGCTTGCGTGCTCGTTCCGACGTTAAGACAATCGGCTTCGGGCTTAACTACGGCATGAAGGAACACACGTTGGCTACGCGCATGGGCTGCTCCGTAGAAGAAGCCAAGGCAAAAATGGAGCAGTACATGGCACGCTACCCGGCTGTTCGCCAATTCTTCGAGGAGGCGGTACAGGAAGCTAGGCTGACCGGCTTTGCCTTCACTATTTTGGGCCGCCGGCGCCGGCTCACCGAAATCTGGTCCACCAATCGTGCAGAGCGAAACCAGGCGGAGCGCCAGGCCGTGAACATGCCGATTCAGGGGTCGGCCGCAGACGTTTGCAAGATGGCCATGACCCTCATCCACGAAGACAACCTGCAGGAAAAATACGACTGTAGGATGCAGTTACAGGTGCATGACGAACTAGTCTTTCAATGCCCAAGCGAAAACGTGGATATCGCAAAGCCGATAATCAAGGAATGGATGGAACATCCTTTCCCAACCGACCTTGCTGTAGACCTAACCGTAGAAATTGGTGTCGGCGACACTTGGGGAAGAGCTAAGTAATGGCATACACACACAGACGAACCAGAAAAGGCACCATAGACGCCAAGGTATCCAGGAAACTGGGTATCAGAAAAGAAGAAATAAACAGAATCACATCGGAATTTCTGTTGGAGGTGCGCAACGCCCTGATCAGGGGCGAAGCAGTATGCCTAGATGGCTTCGGCGATTTAACCATCTTCAAACGGCGTAGAGAAGAAGTTAACCTAATCTCCAGAAAGAGCAAAACTGAGATGATGGAAGTATCTCTGATAAATAGACCTCAATTCATTGTAAACTTCAGAAAAGCGCCGCCATTCCGGCGGGCATTGATAAAGGCTGGCAAATACGAGGAGGATGGAAATGGAGAAATACGGGGTGGACGAAACGGTAAACCAAGACGTGTTAGTGAAAGCAGCGAATGAGGGCTGCCCAGCGTGCGGCTCGGAGGTGAAAAAGTACGGGGATATTTTAGTCTGTCCAAAGTGCGGCACCGAACCATTTGAAGGGAAAAGGAAATAATGGCGACTAGAAAGAAAGCAGAAAAGAGCACGACCAAGGAAACGAAGCGCACAGTCAAGGTGTCGGCTAGTAAGGCCGACCCTTTTCCGAAAATAGTACGAACGCCTGTTACCACCAAACCCAGCATGCCTTCTCAGGAGCGGCGACGAGAGGTGATGGGGGTGGTAAATAAATTGAACGCCAAGTTCAAAAGGCCGATGCTGAACCTGGCGGACGATATGGTCAATATGCACCATATCCGTCGGCCATCAGGCATCTTGCAGTTAGACATCGACTGTGGTGGTGGGTTTCAAGCGGGCACGTTCAACACCATAACGGGGCCGGACAACGTTGGTAAATCGACATTACTTTACAAGTACTGTGCGATGCACCAGCGGCTGTACGGCAACGATGCCTGTATTGCCTTCCATCCGGCGGAGGACGGGGGGATCGACTACTGGAGGGCCCGCAGGATGGGTTGGGTCGTGGCCGTGCCTAAAACCCTGATAGAGGCGTCGCAGCAGCGACGCCACCGCTTGGGTCTGCCTCTGCTCACCGATGAGGAGGTGGCGGACCTGCGCACGGGCATCGGCCAGAACGTCCAGATAGCCCCAGGCACGCAGGAGGAGGTGCTCCTGGCCGTGGAGGAGCTGCTAAGGCAGAACATCTACGGCATTATTTGGATAGATTCGCTGGAGGCCATGATCCCAGATGCGGAGGCGCAACTGGACTCGCTCGAGGACAATCCGATGCAGGCCGCTCACGCTCGGAACCTAACCCGCTTCTTCCAACGCTATGCCCCCATCACCCACAACCAAATGGCCCCGGGGATAACAACCCTGATCGGAACCTGCCAGGTAAGAGCGAACCGAAAGAAGGCTGAGGTGCAATCGTACCTAGCCAAGTACATGCCCGACTACACCGGCACGAACGTGCGCTCGGTAAAGCACTGGCGGCAGATAGACATCACCCTCAAGCCCGGCGAAAAGATAAAGGATTCCAAGACCAAGGAGCAGATCGGCAAGGGAATTCGTTGGGAAATTACCAAAGGCAAAGGCGATACCCACGACGGGATAACGGGGGAGGTCTCGTTCTACTACGACGAGCCCACGCACACCAGAGACCTAGAAGACATCATCGTGACTGGTCTGCGCTACGGAGCCATCGTAGAAAGAAACGGGATGCTCACCCTCATCAATAACGTCGGTACGTCCGTGGCAAAGCCCGATGAACTGCTAGAAGAAGTGCCGAACAAAGAAATGTTCATAGAAGAAATGGCCAAAGATTTCGAGGTGGAGCTCCGAGTCCGCGAACAAATTCTCCACGCCGCCGGCAAACACTGCAGCTATCGCTAGCCATGCTCAACGCAAAAAAGCGTAGGCGCCGTGCTATGCGCCAAGAGCATGAGCTAGCAGGGGCAACCGGAGCTCGCCAACAAAAGGGCTCCGGTTGCCTGCCGGGGCTGAAGGGAGACGTAAGAAAAAAGGGTGTGTTCAGAGCCGAGTGCAAGTACACAAGAAATAAATCCTACCGTCTCACTAAAGAAGAACTAATAAAAATCAGAGGGGAGTGCTACGTAGGGGAAACCCCAGTGCTGGACATTGCATTCTTGGACCAGTACGGGCGTACGGATGAGCGCTGGGTTGTAATCCCCTACGACGTTTGGAGAGCGCAATATGGCCCTGACGACGATAGCTGATCTGACCAATGAATCTCCCGAGATGATTCTTTACTACACGTCGCTGGCCAGAAGGCTAAAGGGCGACTACGATGAATTCATCAGAAATGACGATGACGACGCGTCATTCGAAGTACAATTTAGAAGCTCGATACACCGCGCAGAAGGAGCGCACGCTTCGGAGATAAGCCTGGATGGCTGCCCAAGGCAGGTGGTCTACTCGATGATTGGCGTCGAGAAGCAACAAAAAATAGACCCGTTTTGGAAGAAACGGTTCCGTGTCGGGCACGCCATCCACGCCATGCTCCAAAATGACTTCGAGCGGATGAGTGAAAAAACCGGAGGGCTGCTCAGCTACGAAGCCGAGGTCCCCATCAGCCCACAATGGCAAGAGGTAGCAAAGCGCCTGGGAATCCACTCACACTGCGACGGGGTCTTCAGTTTCCGAGAAAAGCCAGCGGGACCAGTAGTCCTACGCGTAGCCACCGAAATCAAAACCGATTCGCCCAAGGAATTCGAGAACCGCAAAGAACCCAGTAAATTCCACCTGGACCAGGCGACCATTTACATGGCCTGCCTGGACATCCCTCTGCTCTGGTTCGTCTATTACAACAAGGGTAACCAGAACATGGTCCCGAGCAGCGAACCGTTCCTGATTCGCTTCGACCATCGGCGTTGGCAAAAGCTAGAGGCCATCATCAAAGAACGCTGGGAGGACGCAGAAGCACTGCGGTTGCCAGACCGCAAAGAAGGCATAAAATGCTGCTTCTGTTCCTACGCCCACTTCTGCAAGCCGGCCTACCTGGTACAAAAGGAAAAGACAGAAAAGTATAAGCAGCAACGGCGGCAGGAAACCTACAAAAACCCTAACAGGAAACAACGCGGGCTAAAGTTGACATGAAAATGCTGAGAACACCTATAGTGCATGGAGTAGGGGAAACCGAGAGCAGTAATCTACACCAAACATGGGACACCATCGGCTGGGCAATGAAACAAATGGAAGATATGGGTATCGCCCCGCTAGAAGAACCAGATTTTCCGTGCCCGGTGATAGAGCCAGGTAGCCTGCTCAACCTGTCGGCAGAGGAATACACCATTGTCTACGAACGGCTGCTGAACTGGTACGGATATCTCGCCGAGCGGCTGGCGTACGCAAAGGCCATGGTGCTCCAGGCCTCGAACGAGATGGAACTCATCGAGGTCATGACCAAAAAGAACATGCTCAACGCTCCCGGTAAAAAACCGACCGCTGAGTACATGCGAATGACGATAGAGACCGACCCTCGTCATCAGGAGCTGCGGCTGACCCACCAGCGCTGGAAGCAGCTACAAGACCTACTGCAAGGCAGAATGGACACCGTAGATGCCAACCTGCGCACGGTCTCACGCCACATCGAGATCAGAAAAATAGAGCTGGAAGGCCACAAAATAGCGTCGAATATCAGCAATCGAGGGGCGATACGTCGAAGCGGCTTGTCTAGATGATAGAACTAGAGCTACCTTCACTGCCCATTTCGATCAACAGAGCCTATACCCACACCTTGATGAGCAAGGGCGGGGGCAGAGTAGTCGTCAGAATCCTCACCGCCGCAGGTCGAAAATACAAAGAAGAATCTATCTCACATTTAGCGCGTAACTACCCGAAAGAACTAAATAAAATAGAAAAAAACAAGCCATACCTGGTCTACATTACACTCTACCTGGAAGACCTAGTAGTAAAAGGCTGGCCAAACAAAGCTAAATCTAGGTATAAGAAACTCGACGCCACCAACTGCATCAAGTTGTTGGAGGATGTACTAGCGGAAGTTTCCGCAGTGGACGATTCCAACAACCTGGTGGTCGTTGTCCAAAAGAAATTAGGACCAGAACGGACGGTCATCCGAATCTGGGACTTAGAAGACGAGGACACTCCGTTCGATGCAGGAATCAGAGCCCAATGAACTGAGCTTCGCGAAATTCAATCGCACAGAGTTATACCAAACATGTCTGCGGGTAGGCATCCAGGTGCTGCCGAGCGCGACGAACGAAGAAATGATTGCCTACTTGGAAGGGGAGGCAGAACCACCAGAAATACCGGAACCACACCACCCGCTTCATATCCACCGACTTGGGCTGATTGACTTCGTAGCCGACCATTGGAAAGAGCTGGAGACCCAGCTCGTCTGCCCAATGAAAATGTTGAAGCACCCTACCAAGCCAGACCCTCGGCCGTGCTTCAAATGTATTGACGTACAAGTACTGACCTGTTTAGTGAGTAACCAAGAAAATGAGCCGCTGATCGATAGGTATCGGCTCAAGAGACTGAAGGAGACCAAGTAATGCCCGAGGTTATCAACATCGATAGTGCCCCCCGCGATCTCGCTGCCCTGACGACTTTGGGTAGGTTTGCGCTGCGGCGGTTGGCCGAACAGGGCGGGCTGATCCCGGACGAGTCCGCCAAAATGAGGTTCATGAACGGAACCTCGGCTGAAATGGCTCAGGCAGTGTTTACAATGCTGCAAATGCGAGACCAAAAAGCGGCAGCCAGCGGCGCCGTGGAGGAGGTGGATGACCAACCAGAACCTGCCCCCCAAGCAGTCCAGCGCACCCCCGTCAACGGAGGCCGGACCCCAGCAACTCGGCAGCCTGTACCGGCTGCTAGGGAAACGCTTAAGAGCGCTGGTCCCGCAGAGCTTAGCGCAGAAACTATGGCCGCTATCAACCGACTGAGCGCGGCCGTGGAAGCTAACACTAATACGCTTCAGCAGCTGGTCGGCGCCTCAAACATGGCGTTTCTGTCCGTGCGAGGCACAAACCGTCTGATCGTAATCCAAATGGCGCTGTCGCTGCTCCTGGCCGAACAGGTCCTTAACGCAGGCCGAGGGGACGTGCTCAACGAGGCGGTCAACGACACCGATAGCCTAATCAAGATGCTCGAACAACTCGGCGTGCGCCTGCCCAAATCCGGTGGAGGAGAAGACGAGGGAAACTGACGCCGGCCGCCGTTTGGCCTGGGTGCGTGCGGCCGTCATTCGAGGACGTCATCACCATCTCCCGTGATGAACTAGAAAAAATGAGCTACCAGGAGCTCCTCGAGTTCGCACAAACACTAAATCTACAGGTTAAAGACGCCATCACGAAGGCGGCGCTTTTAAGAAAAGTAGAAGCAGGAGCGATAAGACTATAACGGACCGCACAGGGCTACAGCTGGGCGTCGAAATGAGGAAGCGGCGCCCATGAAAAAATGTAATGGAAGAATACTGCACCAAGGTGGACAGTGGTACTGCCTAGGCTGTGGCATGGTCAGTTCCAGTTGGAGGGTTGACCACAAACCCCTGCGCTCAAAAGTGGCGCACATTTTAGATAGCCTACTGATCCTACTGGGACAGCGCTAAATAAAAACGAGGTGGTTGGTAACGTACCCACGTTCCTGACCACCTCGCTCTTTTTTAGCTATCTATTTGGCGACGCTTACCACCAAAAGGCCGATTCCGGCCGCGGCGGCCGAGCTCATGACCCCCAAGACCAAGCCGAACTCCCGGGAGCTGGTCCAGGATGGGTTCCTGAGCGCCTCCTCGGCCTCTATACGCGCTTTCTCGGACCGGGCCAGCCTCTCCAGCAGGTCCTTACGGGAGGCCTCGTAACGGGCCTTCTCGGCCAACAGGAGCTGGTCCCGGTAGTCCAGGTCTACGGTGCACAGGTCTTCAGCGCGCTCCTTCTCGATCTCCAACCGGGCCTTGTACTGCTCCAACCACGATGCCCAACGCAGCGCCGTATCGGGGCTGAAAAGCTGCCCCTCGAATGGGGCCTTGTCCCCTTCCTTGAGCGCCACGATCTTGTCCTCACCAGGGACCGTATACAACGGTTGCTGCGCGGCAGCATACGCAGGCATCAACAACGAAAAAACGAAGGCCTTCAAGTTCACAGCAACACCCGCAGTTCAGAAAATACACCAAGCCGCGTGGCCAGCTTCTCCGCTGGCATTAATCCTAGCATTGCTCGCATCAAACCAATTTTCATCGTTGTGATGCCAGCAAATAGCTTGGCCGGAATGTGCTCCTTGAACGCCTTCTCTGCAGCTTGGCGACTACCAAATCCGATGAACAGCTTGTACTCGTCGAACGAACCATCGTTCTTCAACTGCTTGGCCCAATAAACCTCTTGGTCGTCCTCAACAGGCCCTATGAACACATCGAGGCCATCCCCATCCCCACCCTCGGTGTGGGGGATGAACCCATAGTCATACTTGTAAACCCGCTGCCAAGGCTTACCCAAAGAGTCCGTGCCGCGCATCACAAACCCCTTAGGCCGGTCTATTTTCACCGTAAGCCCACCGTACTCGATGGTCTTCTTTACGGAATCGGGGCTGGCAGGCTTGCCCCGATACTCGCCAGTAGGATCACCTTGAGCCATCCGCCAAAGACTACCAAGATTCGGTCTGCAACGGGACTACCTTCGTCTTCAAGTGGAGCAAGTAGCCATCAAACCATTTCTCTACGCTGCGCTTGAAGGGCCACATCCAAAAGTACTCCGCAGACGTGAAATGGCGAACCATCCGCTCCTTGTAGAAAGGCCTGGTCAGAATCGAAATGCCCCCAGGATAAAGTTCAAGGGTAGCGCGCATAGACTCTTCGTAGGCCTCGCGCTCGAACTTCATGCGAAAGTACGCCAGAATGAAGGGCAGAGGAAAGAACAAGTACAAAAACGAAAAGAGCAAAAGCCCATACGCAGCGGCCTGGCGCATATGCACCCGCTCATGCCTCAACACGACCATCTTGCCTTGGTTGGGCATGCTGTCCCAACTAGAGCTCACATAAAGCGTGTAGCCGATAGTCGTATGAAAACGCGACATGAAATCGGTAGCCTGCCCAAACGTGAGGATGCGCAGAAAGACAGCGATGGTACGCATCAGCTTGCTGTCTTGCTTCTTCACGATGGAGAACTTAGGAAACTCCCTTTTTATTTCAGCGATCAGATCTTGCATTTTTAGCTACTCCAACAAATAAAGTGGCCAACCATAAGTCACTCTCTCATTTTTTTACTGACGTCCAATAGAAATCTATTCAGCGCCTCTGGCTTGTCCTTATAGGTACTGGCCAGCTCTTCTTGCCTTTGCTTAATTTCATCCAAGTCTTTTTGGTACAGCTCTTCTACTTGCTTTTTTGCCAGTTCCCGTTTCTGCTCTGCTTTTTCTACGTCAGCCGCATACTCCTGGTCTATCTGCTTCTGCTTGTCGGCAGCCCCCTGCAACTCAGAGGGCACGACGTTGAAATTGCGTCTCTTCCTAAAGAAAAGAAGCAGCAGACCTACCGGGAACGCTACCCAGTACCAACTCTTTTTTAGCCACGCCCAGGCTTTGGTTAGAAGCACCATGGCGCCTGCCGCTGTCTTACTATTTCTATTTTGGTGGCCATATCAGCCTCATAATTCGGGCGGGGGAGGAGTAGACCCCATTCTCAGCTTAGTCCCGGTGGCCTTCTCTACAAACTGCTTGATGATCTGCTTCGCAGCTTTGTAGAAAAAGCTAGAGAAGAAGCCCAGGAACACCCCGAAGAACACCCTAGACGAAAGAGACTGCATCCCTGCAGGGAATGGATACGCAGTCGCTAAAACTGCGGACAGAACGCCAACTACTACCGGAATGGCGTAAAGAATGACCTTGTTCCACCACTGAGACATGGTGGAACTATAGGCAGGGTTGGAACTCTTCTCGTCAGCCTGCTTTTTCAGCGAGGGCCAAATGGTCTCAACGATGCGCCGGATGAAGAAGGTTCCTATCCAGCACACGGAGGCGAATACCAGTGTATGTACTCCAATGAAATCTTTCCATGCTTGGTCCATAGAAATATATTGTACACAGTATGGAACCAAAAACGAACTATTTGTTTAAAGTCTTCTGACCAACAGTAGCTCGTGAGGGTTTATCTTGCTTTGAGCAGTAATGAGCAAATCATCATTAAGACCGACCGCCAGGATTCTTCCATTGAATAAAGCTAATTTAGTCAATGTTTGGTTGAACCCAGCGTAAGCGCTCGCTACATACCAATTTTTCAGGTCAACCGTAGCAATGAGATTTCCAGATCCTGGGCTGCCGTCGATCTGTGAAAACCAAGTAGTTAATATAAGAACACAAGGACCACTAGCAATAATATCTAGGTGCTCTTCAGACGCCACACCGCTAAAATCAGCTATTTTCGTCCAGTCTGAACTAGCTTGGTTGGTTTCTGACACAAGGACCTCGCCTTTTTTTGTCAAAAGAAACCACCGATTGTAGTGCCTAGAAAAGCACCCAGAGACTAACTCATAGTTACCCCCCAAGTCTTCTGCCGTCCACACGAGGCCATTGGTACTATATACAATAGTATCAAGTTCCCCATCACCGATCAGAATAACCCCGACAGCTGTCGAATTATAAGGAGGTACAATCAGTTTTAACGGGGTAACGCCAGACCACGCTGTCGGCACGCTTCTATTGGCCCAAGACCCACCTGCCGTAACTGCTGTGTTGATCTTGTTAGTGCCAAAAGCAATCCAACGCTCAACAGAAATGTTCGGCGCCCAACCCAACCCAACCCAGTCGTTGGCAGTAGTTAAACTAGAACTAGTGCTAAAAGTCTCCCCGTCGGTAGCGAAACGGACAGTGCCGCTATTACTATCTAAAATGCCACAGTGACCAAACAGATCTGAAGCCAGGGCGGTACGCACCCCCGGTGTGGCTGCCCCTCCAGCCGTCCAATTAAGCCCATCCATAGACGAAATAATGCTCGTACCACTGTTCGCGCTTAGAGTAGTATAAATACAGGGGGGATAGGCGAAATCGGGATTTACACCAATACGAATCGTACCTACTGCAAATCTAAAATTATTTGTGTAGTCATACACAGTATCCCAAGCTGACGTATCACCCAATAAATCAAAGCTCAGAAAATCAGATACGGAGTGCAACCCCTTAAGCGCTATTACATCTGAAGAAAATGCGGGCATGGCGCAACACCTTCGTTAGTAATCTGTTCTAGAGACTAGCCACCTCGACGACCAGAAGGTACACACTAACTTGGTCAAAACGGCGGCATTACCATTGGAAATTATGTGGTCGTTGCCTGAAAAGACAAAGGTACTTGGGAAACTAAAAGCAGCATTAATAGGGTTATACTCGCTAAGGATCTCAATGGTGATGACCAGCTCGTCACCCTCTAACGGTGTGTACGCCTCGAAAGGATAATCAAAATTTATAGTGTACGTGCTAGGAACAGTGATCGTAGATCCGGCTCTTATGCCTAGGTGGCAGCCTTGCACCAGAGGGTTCCAGCGTATGGTTGCGTTGCCAACGTGCACTGTCCTAGAAGTTATACGTCTGGCCTGCGTGCAGAGTTGTTGCCGGCCTCTGTAAGCAACTAACCCGCCATCTCCGAGCAGCTCGCCGTTAACGGTCGCGTTACCGGAACTATCCCAGCCACCCCAGCTAAGACAGATCGTTCTCTTGCGGTTAACGCTTGTGTAAGGGTCTACGCCATCACTCTGCGCCCACACGGATGAAAAAAACTGGGCAGGCGGTCTGCACCTGTTGTTTTCTTCACTTTCTGAAACCGGGGGCATGCCGGTAACGAGCAGGGTTCTAGCATGACCAGCGGTATCAGAGCCCACCATGAACGGGTCTCCGCCAATCGAGACCGTAGGCTGCAGCAACCGTATCCGAACGTCTTCCCTCCGCACCGTGCTGAGGGCTGGCCGCTCCCCCGTTAACGTCAAAACCCTTACGGTTGTATCATTAATAAAATCCTCTATTACGTAAGTACCCAGTGGGTTGCCGGAGTCATCCTGAACCTCCAGCATGTCCAAATTCAACCGAACGGCAGTTTTGCCGTTGCTATTTCTAAAATACTGCCCGAGAGCACAACTAATAGTACGCCAACCATTCGAGTTATCGACACTACCTGGATTTATGATGGCATTATCGACTGGGGATATTTTCGTAAGGGTAGTTCCGGAAGAGAGAGTATCGTCACGGATATCCCGAGGGATTGCTTCAAGAACTAATGGTCCAGAAAATCTGGCTCGGTAAAACTCGGAGAGGTCGGCATCAGAAGTGTATGCGTTCAGCTCTTGAAATAGACCGATGTCTCCACCTACCCCCGTAAAGTTGGGTTCCCCACTGGTGAGATCGGCAGGTCCGGATACGCGAAGGTCGGCCAGGATAGGATCTGGCCAAGGATCGGAAAACGGACTTAACCTTCTATTCGTCAGCGGGTTGGAAAACTCTACGGCGCGGCCATCCCTGACTATAACCGCACCGTCCCCGGGCGTATCGTAGCTACCAGGCACGACCTGGGTGCTGCGCCGATAGCGCTCGTTAAGACCGGCCCTGGCCAAAGCCCTGATGCTGGCGTCCCACGGGTCATCCCAGGCCTGAGCAGCCAAGGGCGCATGCAGATCTCGAAGCTGCTTCTCAACCCCACCAGACACCTCCTGCGCCCCACGGATGCGGATATCCGTGAACGCATCGGGAGGCAGCTCGGCAAGCGATGACCGCTCGCCATAATAGACCCGGTAGTTCACCCCGTTAGGGATGGCCGACGTAAATGTGACCGTGGGGTTCGTGTAAAAACCATCGGCGGTCGTGCCCACGACATTGTTGTTGGAACCGTCATGGATCAAGCTGGCCCTGATAGTATTTCCGACGGCGTCTATTATCTCATTGTCGTCGGCGTCCAAAATGGAGATGAGGCGGTTTCTCTGATCCTGCGTATTAGCCGTGCCTAAGGCGCCGATGAACACGTCGCCGGTTATCAGCACGGCGGTGTCGCCAGAAGAAGTAACGCTGCTGGTCCGCACCGTCAACGCAATACTGCGCCGCAAAATGTCGTCTATGGCGTCTGTGTTCTGGGCTAGAGCCTTGAGACCACGATTGGCAAACGAAGACCTAGCATCCTCACCGAACGCAACGAAGAACGTGCCGGCATTGGGCCCGCCCACCTTTTTATCGTCAGCAAGTGCCGGAGCTCCAGAATCACCATTGGCTGACGGGTCGTTTATGTAGTCATACTCTGCAGGAAGTCCGCCGTGATAACTAGGAGGGGTAAGCCGATGAAAAGGGGCCATGCTGCGCTCCTTAGAACCTTACGGTCCACACAACCTCGAAGCTAAAAGCCGCCGTCTTGGGGAACGAATCGAAAGTGTCGTAGGCCACAGGACTATTATTAGGCGAATTTACATCCGCCGCAGCAGTGAACAGTCCTATCTCCGACAGGGGAACGGACAGATATGCCCCGTAGCTCAGGTCTGTCTGAGAAAACAATCGACGGAAGGTAACCTCGGTCGGCGTAGTGTGTATCGCCGGTGCCTGAACCTGCCCCAGCCACACATCACTGGGGTCATAGGGCGGGTCAGAAACAGAACCAGCAAGACGGACCGGTCGCTCCAGTTGAGTCACGGTCGGATCTTGATCTGTCTGCGTGTTAGTGCCTGGGTAAGCCGTGTCTAACGGAGGGGAATTGGCTAGAGAAAGTAGCAACTGACGCGTACCACCTATGCCTAACCCCATATAACGGATGCGGTCGTTCCGCTCAGGAGCCAACGGCGTATACGAAGAGTAAGCAATTAAAGACGCTAGGTACTCTCGACCTATATTGAGCCAGATATTGTGACCCTCACGTTTGCCAACCAACTTTCCACGGTCATTGCGGATCGTTATTTTGAGGTTGTTCTTCACCTCGACTGTCTCTTTTAAGCGCAGCATAGAATCCTCAAAATAATAGCACTCGGGGCATCACTGGAAGGTAAAAGGCACAGCGTAAATAGCACTAGGCATGGACTGGTCGTAAGTGAACGGCACCGACTCCAAAACCGCCATCACATAAACTGACGCCCAGTTGGGGTTTCTGGAGCCAGAAGTAGTCCTTATGCCTACAGAAAAAGGCTGGGTTGCTACCACCGAGGTAAGACCAGAGGTGGGCAGTAGCGCAACTATACCAGTATCGGTGACGTTGAACGGAATTACCTCTGCCGTGACTCCGTTAACGTTGAGGCAAAGCTCGTAATCCGTTGGGTCTCCGCCCGGGTCGCCATGAATAACTAGCCACACAGCTTCTATGACCCCGGCAACGGAGCTGCTGACAGTAGAATGAAAAATCGTCTGAGTAGTGCTCAGTGCTGTTACGTTGGTGTCCTCGCCAACAAAGACCGGGTGGGCGCCGTTGTCGAAGTTAGCGTTGATGGGCGGGTTCGCGTCCTCAGGAACGCCACCCAGGTGTTCCGCCAGTATCCAACCCGTTATCGAATCCTCCGGGCACAAATAATTTTTGTCAAAACCCCAGGACACTGGTTGTGGAACGGGGTACTGATCTACAACTGGCGCGTCGTGCGGATCATTATTGCCATCGAACTGATTAAACCAACCGCCACCGGAAGGGTTGGGGTCGTCGAACATCGTAGAGCCGGTGCCCTGCTTAACGAAGTCGGTGCACCCACCATCAAAAAGGTAGAGAGTACCCTGTATGGAGACCTGGTCGTCTACGCTTACCTCAGCCGCGGCTACAGCCTGCCGAATAACAAATAGCGGATAGGTTATGGTTGGCTTTATTCTTAAGATTAAGCTTTGAACGAACGACAAGGCGGTAAGACTAAACGCTTCGCTGTCTATTCTAACCAGGAACTTAAAAAACTTTTCGATTTCTAAGAACGACCCCTGATTGAGATACCCCTCAAACCAATCTGGAGTGTTCACCCAATCCAAAACCTCCGCACCACGAACGAGCGGGGCGAACTGAGAGACCTCGTCCCCTACCTGGTAAGGCCGCCCAGTCTCTGGATTTGTCTCTAGAGAAAGCGTTCGCGGATAACTATAAGAACGAACGACAGCAGAGCTGGCCTTGTCTCTGATCAGAATCCTACCCTGAGACGGGGAAAATTCGTGACGTATCTCTTCTATGACGCCAGCTTCTTCTGCGAAGGGTAGGCCCAAAAGTATTTGAGTGCCGATACGCAGGTTACTGATGGTAGGCCCGTTCAAGTAGGCGTACCAAAGACCCTTGACCGCCGACAGATAATCGAAGTTGTGGCTGACCTGAGCCGCATCCTCCAGCGTGAACTCAACTGGTGTACCAAAATTGGCTTCTATAGCTAGGCTATTGTCGATGTATGTAGTCTCAGCCCAAAGCCGGTCTGGCGGCAGGTTGCCTTCCCACACATCAGGGCCACCTGCCTCGGATACGAATTTGATGCAGGGTTGGCCTCTGAACGTATCAATGTAATAGTCTACGTTACGCCGTAAAACCTCGGCGTCAGACGCCGGCTTAATAAACTCTTGAAGGCAAGGAACATCAACGACCAAAGCATCGACTGGCACGTAATTTTTTCGATTGACTTTGGCCAGGCGGACCGTGTACCGCTCAGGTTGGGATACGTAGACGTCGATGGCGTCTAAATCTACTGCGAGCCGACTGGGTGCGGACGAAGGCACGCCCTTCACTGGCGCTGGCAACAATTGCGAAGAGCGGGCATTGACCTCGGTAACTTCGAACGTTGCGATGTCCCCCTCCGTGACCAGGCCCGCATAGAAATTAAGCAGACGGCTATCGACATAAGCTGAAATGCTCCAGGTGCTGCCCAGCAGTAGCGGCACGTCACGCTTAACAAGTACCCGTTGGAATCGATACTCGTCAGCGGGGTCGTCGGCTATACGAAGAATTGAGTACCCTTCCCCATCAATAGTAATAACATCGCCTTCTTTCAGACCCAAACCGACGAGGCTTCTATCTACCTTGTAAGACCGCGTCCCAACTCGTATGCCAGCGCCATGCAGATGCTGGTTAGAGCTACCGTTCACGAATACCGGGCAGGTAGTTTCAGAAGAAATCGTGAAGGGGATAGATGCGTCCAAACGAACGATGTCGCCAGAGGCATGCCCTTGGATCAGCTGCGTTCTGAACCTGGCGTCCAGGAATGAAATACGTCTGTTCAGTTCTTCGCTAAATTGTTGCGCGGTATAGGGGTTGGGGCTTGCGAAGACAACGGTCAGGTCTTTTTCTAGAGCTGGCGACGATACAACCAGTTTGGTACCGGCAATGCCGGCGAGCTGCCCGCCTGGGAAGAAGACGCTCTCCACCCCACCGCGAATTTGTCGAATCCTGGTCAGCTCAGGTAATGGCTCTGCCAGCAGCAGGTCGTAGTGTAGCCAGCGGCGCTGAATGGTACGCTGAACGTCTCGCAGGCTCTTTGAATAATCGATTTGCCATAGAGTGAGAAGCTCGCTGGCCGCGACCTGCGCCATCGATTCGAAAAATACGCCTAGTCTTTCCCGGTCCTCTACCAGTCCCCAGAAGTCAGACAGGTAGCTCCAGATGAAGGATAGGTCGGGCGCGCAGCCCCTAGGGATCGGCGATTCTAGAACGTTGACGATGGTCGTACTAAGCGGGCTCAGCGCTAAACCATCGCTTACGATCAGATCGAACTTGTAGATACCGGGGATGTCCGGAAAGAATGTCGGTTTTGCAGTCGTCTTTCCAGAGATGCTGCGCTGCCTAAGCAATTTAAACGATTTAGAGGAAAGATTGTCAGGCAGAATGGGGCTGGTCAGTATGAAGTGGAACCCCGTACCATCTACCCCCGTACCGGTTATGGAGTAGGGCTGCTCGTCCACGAGTAGGACGTCACCGTTCTCAAACGGGTCTTGGGCGTGGGCTGCTGCCGCCTCCACCGAATAAAACTTCTCAGCGAGCCCCGTAGGCGGCGCAGTGGGGACGGTCGCCCCATCGTACCCAGCAAAGGCGAAGGAGCTCGTCAGCGGGGCGTCTACGAGGCGCCAAGAGTAAAAGAGCGGCTGCCCCTCAGGGTCTGCGCTTCCAGACCCATCAAGCCTGACGAGGGAGCACAGCCTCGCTGCTTGGTCGCGGCCGGCGTCAGCTACCGGCGCCAGGTTAGGGATGAGCAGCCCATCAGCCAGGCAAAGCTGATCGAAGTTAACAACGGAAGCGTCAACTATGGAGCCACGAACACTTATTAAAGTCCTATCGAAAGGAGGGTTCGCTAGGTCCTCAGCTTTTATAACGGGCATAACATAACGCAGCTGTTGCCCCATAAAAGGAATGTCAGAGGCGGCCGTTATGTAAATGTAAACAACACCAGCCTGGTAATCAGCAGCTATTCTGAAAACAACGTAGTCGTCGGTCTGTACGTAGTTAATGCTATCGGGCAGCAGTGCCAGTGGACCGTCTATTTGCAGGTCCCCAGAGACGCTGTGGCTGACGCCGCCGGTGTACACCACCCCGACTTTAGAAATGAAAACGCCAGCACAGGCGCCTGCCCCATCAGTGGTGCCAACGAAAACATGGTTGCTGACCAACGAACTGAAGTCGTTGGGCAGCGACACTGCTTTTACAGCAAATTGAAGCGTCCAGGACTCGGGGACGCTGGTGTTGATTTCAAGGATGGCGTTGGCGGTCGAGTAGCTGCCACCACCGCTCCCCACCACAAGATCGCCTAGCTGTCCGGGTGAGAACTGACCTCCCGCATCGATGACATTGGCGTCCGAGGACACCAAAACATTGACCATAGAGGAGGCGAAGAAGCAGAAAATATCAAATTCGTCTGGTGGCGGCGGCGCCTCAGTGGCCGCGAAGAAACTGAATCCCCAAGGGACTGCCCCCCAACCATAACCGAAGCCGCCTAAACTGGGAGCGAGCGAAGGATGACCAAGAAGCTCAGCTCCTCCCAAAGCCTGAAATGCTGCCTCACCTTTACCAGCGCCGGAAGTAATAGTGGCTGCCGCCCCGACTCCAGCAAAAGCATCTGAGGCCCCACCGCCCCTGCCAATAGCTGGGTTAACGAACGCTAAACCAACAGAAGTGAACGAGGCTGCGCCCCCACCTCCGCCGCTGACAGTTACCTGTCCGCTAGAGGTACCTATTTGCGAGGACTGCCCAGCACCATCCGCTTGTACAAGAACCGAGCCGGCACCAGTGGCAGTGGTTAGCGCAGCACCAGACCCAGCTCCGCCGTTGTTAGCAGCTATACGAAGGAAAAGACCTGGGCCCCTTACGTCAGTGGAGGTACCAGTAACAGAAGCAGTTAAGGTAGGCGCACCCGAAGAAGCACCGGCCAGTACGGGTGCAGTTATTAGAAAGCCGCCTATATGCCACCCTAATGGATTCTTAAATTGGTCTATCTCGGTGATTGTGTCAAACGTTACTCCATTTTGTGATAACGCGTAGGAACCTATTGAATCAAAATCGAAAGACGCTACAGCTACAGCTACTACAACAACATCGCCGGCCTCTACACCCGGATCGCTGTCAAAAACTAAAGATATATCACCGCCAATTTTGTCGTTGGCCGCAGTACCATTGAGGAACCAAGCCCCAGAAGTTTTTCTGAAAACCAGCAGCTTGTGGGACGATACGCCCCCAGCAGGAGCTTCTGGAAAAGTATCGAAATCAAGAGGGAACGGTATAGAAGTAGGTTCGTCGCCCTCTGCTATTTTTGCGTAAAAGGCAACGCTGACATTACCAAGGTCTGAGCCAGTAGTAGTGCCGTACCCGCCAGTATCATTATCGGTACCGATATCGCCAGGCTGGTTAGACCCATACCTATAAGCGACTCTTGAGAAGCCGGAAACAACAGGCGGGAAAGGATTCCTGTCTGGATTTGACGGCTTTACAGAAATACTAATTATTATTAAATCACCAGCTTGAATTCCTTCAATGATGTTTACGGTTGGTGAAGCGGCGGAGGCACCGCTGGTACCGCTTCTATTGCCAGCGCCGACTAATGTAATAATGCCATCAGACACAACTGCTCCGCCTATACCTTCTATGGTCGCAGTAGAAGCGGAGCCTGCTCCTGAAATTATTGTCTGCCCAGCCCCTGATGAAACGCTGCCCAAACCGGCAACGCCAGCTCCGGTCACTTGGACGGAACCAGAACCTTCACCAACACCTGCTGGGAGCTCAGTAGCGCTTGCTGCCGTTACCTGTGCTGAACCAGAGCCTTCACCGAATGCTGAAGCGACCCCACCTGTACCAACACCAATAACAAGAGAACCTGCTTGTCCTACCCCTTCACCGATAGCCGCGGCTGTAGCGGCTACCCCCACACCTGATACGATTGTTGACCCGGCGCCAGTCGTATCAATGCTAGCGGTAGCGGCACCAATACCAACAATCGGTACCGAACCGGTACCGATGGCATCTACACTAGAAGCAGCTTTACCTGCGGCTGTTACTTGTACAGAACTTCCGCCTGTACCCGTAGCGGCTCCAATAGCGCCGGCGCCCTCCGCCTCCGCAAGAACAGCCCCAGCGCCTTCTCCGATAGTGGCTGCGGCAGCTCCGGTACCGGCGCCTCCGATCTTCCCCGCGAGGGCCTCGAACGGCGCCGACCTCTCGAGCTCGAGACGGGCGAGCACTTCGACGGGCATCGCGCGCTCCGTCGCAAGGCCGGCGAGCGCCTCCAGCACCATCGCGCGCGTGACCTCGATGGGCGTCCCTGACCTGGGACGCAAGGCGATCGCCGCGAGCGAGACGCCGGGGAATGGCTCATCCGGATCGCCAGATCCATAGAATACGGTTGTCGAACCCTCGCTCGCCGGCTTCCACGAGATCGAGATCGCGTGAAAATTGTGGCGGAAGTTGGCGAGCGCGACCGTCTGATCCGATTGCGGGTCTGGGTCCCCTTCGTGTTCGGTACCGATCACGCCGAGCATGCCGACGACGATGTCGCCCGGCTCGGT
>Ga0079224_100000634_pt1 | contig 35690 bp, 38 predicted proteins | sample Stecom2015_FD_80414 | JGI IMG/M metagenome (GOLD analysis project Ga0079224, IMG submission 80414) | Agricultural soil microbial communities from Utah to study Nitrogen management - Steer compost 2015 | ecosystem: Environmental > Terrestrial > Soil > Agricultural land | place: USA: Utah... | reverse complement strand
CGCGGCGGCTTCCTGGATGGCCGCCTCGGCCTGCTGCTCGCCTGGTGCAATGCCGCCGGCACCTGGCACCGCTATCGCATCGCCGGCCGGCTGCGCCATGCCCGTACGGACGAGAATGCCGGCAATTAGGCGAAGAACGAAGAAGGTTGCCGCATTTTGGCGCAAGGTTTCGACAGGGCGTATCCTCTACCCCTGACCCTCGACGCTTTGCCTGGAGATTCCCTCGATGCCCGCCAAGAAGTCCGCCGACCGCTACCCGCTCGCAGAGCTCGGCAACCTGCCGGAGGACATCCGGGACATGCTGCTCGGCGTACAGGAGAAAGCGGGCTTCGTGCCGAACGTCTTCCTCAAGCTGGCGCGGCGGCCGGCGGAGTTTCGCGCCTTCTTCGCCTACCACGACGCGCTCATGCTGCGCGAGGAGAGCTCGCTCACCAAGGGAGAGCGCGAGATGATCGTGGTGGCCACCAGCGCCGCGAACCAGTGCCTCTACTGCGTCGTGGCGCACGGGGCCCTGCTGCGCATCTACGAGAAGAAGCCGCTCCTCGCCGACCAGGTCGCGACCAACTATCGCAAGGCCGACATCACGCCCCGCCAGCGCGCCATGCTCGATTTCGCGATGAAGGTCGCCACCGACTCCGCCGCGCTGTCCGATGCGGACTTCGATGCGCTGCGGGCGCACGGCTTCAGTGACGAGGACGCCTGGGACATCGGCGCGATCGCCGCCTTCTTCGCGCTGTCGAACCGCATGGCGAACCTGTCGGGCATGATGCCCAACGACGAGTTCTACCTCATGGGGCGGGTACCGAAGGCGCCCAAGGGAGACGAGAAGGGCAGGTCGCCCGGGCGAGGCAAGGGCTGAACGGGCTCCTGCCCGCGGATGTCGCGGACTTGATCCCGGCGTCCGGAATTGTTCGAATCCCATGTATTTCCCGCCGCGCCGCGAGGCGTGGCCAATCCGGCAACAACGTCAGCAAAGGAATCCATGACCGTATCGCAAGGACTGATCTTCCGTTCGATCGCGTTCGTCTTCCTGATGATCGTGCTGCTCCCCGCGGCGCGCGCCCTCGAGATGGTGAGTGTCGACCGTGACGAGATCAACATGCGAAGCGGTCCGGGCACTCAGCACAAGTCGAACTGGCTGCTGAGCCGCGGCTACCCGCTGATGGTCATCGGCCGCAAGGGCGAATGGCTCCAGGTGCGGGATTTCGAGTCCGACGAGGGCTGGGTCTACGGGCCGCTGACGGCGAAGAAGCCCCACATGGTGGTCAAGTCCAACGGTCCGGTGAACGTGCGCAGCGGCCCGGACACCCGCAGCAAGGTGATCGGCCAGGCGCAGCGCGGCGACGTCCTGCGCACGCTCGAGCAGCGCCAGGGTTGGGCCAAGGTGGAGACGCAGTCCGGCGTGGTCGGCTGGATCGCGCGCGACCTGCTGTGGGGATTCTGAGCGACGCCGCCCGGGCGGAGATCGCGCGGCGCTGCGCCGCCTTCGTGCGCGCGCCGATCGCCTGGACGGGCGAGGGCGAGCCGCGCCATGCCGCGGTGGCGATCGCGATCACCGATGCCGAGGACGGGTCGCCGGCCTTCGTGCTCACGCGGCGCGTCTCGAGGCTGCGTGCCCATGCGGGCCAGTGGGCGCTGCCCGGCGGCCGGCTCGATTCGGGCGAGACGGCGATCGATGCGGTGCTGCGCGAGCTGGAGGAGGAGGTCGGGCTTGCGCGCGCGGCCAGCGACGTCCTCGCGGTGCTCGACGACTATCCGACGCGCTCGGGCTACCTGATCACGCCCGTGGTGGTCTGGGGCGGCGAAGCCGCGCGGTTGCGGCCCAATCCCGACGAGGTCGCCTCGGTGCACAGGATCCCGCTCGCCACGATCCAGGCGAGCGACGCGGTGGACTTCACGCGGATTCCCGAAAGCGACCGGCCGGTGATCCGCCTGCGCATGGGCGAGCGTTTCATCCATGCGCCCACGGCGGCCGTGCTCTACCAGTTCAGGGAAGTTTTGGCCGGGCGGACCACCCGGGTCGATGGGCTCGAGCAGCCCGTGTTCGCCTGGCGCTGAGGGCCCGGCGGGAAGCGGGGTCGTGCCCGCCGCCGCGGCGAGGTGCCCCGGTTCAGGAACCGCTCGCAGCCGCCTTGCCGACCAGCCGTTCGAGCTTCGCGGGAGGGAGCTCGATGGGCTCGCCGTGCGGCGTATGGGCTGCCGCCTCGGCCCATGCCTCGCGCAGGCCGGCCAGGATGTCCTCGCTCGCGAGGCCCTTGTCGCGCACGAGCTGCTCGAGCGCGTCGAGCCAGTGCAGGTAGTAGGTGTCGCCCAGATCGGCGTCCCCCGCGGCCTGGGCACGCCGGATGGCGGCCGACAGGGCCTCCGCCCACTCGGTCCACTCGAAGGCGCCGCGGGCATGGAGATGGACCGCCATCGCGAAGGCCTGCGCCTGCCAGGGTTCGGCGAAGACCGGCCCGTTCTCGTCGGCCGGCAGCAGCGGCAGGTCGCACCACACGTTCTTCATTGCTGTTCCACGGATTCGAGATAGGGTTCCCAGGCGTCGATCAGTACGGCAAGCCCCGTCTCGCCGTCGTCGCCCCAGAGCTCGCGGCCGTCGAACTCGACGGCGTAGAGCCATTGCGGATCTTCCTCGAAGGGCGGCTCCTCGCCCGCGGCATGCACGTCCGGGAAGACATGGAAGCCATGGATCATGCGCACCACACCGATCTTGCCGCGGGCGTAGACCGGCAGCCGGGTATGGCCCGTCGGCATCGCGGAGCTCGTGCGCACGCGGTCGCCCACCCTGAAGCGCGCGGGGCGCGTGGGTTCCCGGTCGACGGGAGAGCCCCGGGCGAGCGTGGCATCGACATCGGCGGCCATCAGCTTGCGAGGCAGCGGCACGGGAGGCACCTGCATCTTCCCGGTCTCGAGCTCCTCCTTCGTTGCCATGCCGTAGCGCAGCAGCTGTGCCTCGAGCGCATCGAGCCAGATCTGGTAGTAGGTGTTCGAGCGGTAGCGCTCGACCGGGAGGGATTCGCGCTGCGCCCGCGAGTGGTCGATGGTCCAGCGACCCGAAGCGCCGAGTGCCACCGTGATCGCCATCGCCATGGGTTCCCAGCTCGCGTGGAAGAGAGGCTCGTCGGGCTCGGGTTCGACGCGGCCGAACCCGGGCATGCTGCCGATGTCGGCTGCGGTTCTCCACTGGCTCATGTCAGGCCACCTCCAGGCTGTCGGGAGACTTCGGCAACCCGGTGCCGATCATGGAATCGCGGGTCACCAGCCCGGCGAGTCGTTCCGCGCTCCATCCTTCCGTGCCGGCAGGTCGCATCGGCAACACCAGGTAGCGCATCTCGGCGGTGGAGTCCCAGACGCGGATGCGCGTGGTCTCGGGCAGCTCCACGCCGAACTCGGCGAGCACGGCCCGCGGCTCGCGCACGGCGCGCGACCGGTAGGGCGCCGACTTGTACCAGACCGGCGGCAGGCCGAGCACGGGCCATGGATAGCAGGAGCACAGCGTGCACACCACCATGTTGTGGGTGTCCGGCGTGTTCTCCACGACCGTCATGTGCTCGCCCTGTCGGCCGGTAAAGCCCATGGAGTGGATCGCGGCGGTGGCGTCGCGACGCAGCCAGTCGAGGAATTCCGGGTCGGTCCAGGCGCGCGCGACCACCGCGGCGCCATTGCGCGGCCCGACGCGAGTCTCGTAGGTGTCGACGATGCGGTCCAGCGCTTCCGGGTCGATGTAGCCCTTCGCGGTCAGCAGCGATTGCAGCGCCCGCACGCGCAGGTCCATCGGCGAAAGCTCCGATCCGTGCTCGTGGTCGTGCTCATGGTCGTGATGGTGTTCGTCGTGCGCGGACATGTGGATCGTTCCTCCTGTGCCCAAGGCTATCACTGCCGGGCGCGCCAGGCGAGCCGCGCCATCCCCTCGACCCTGCCGGGCCCCCGTATCGCCACCGCGCGGCGCCGGGATGCCCCTCGCGTCGCGGCGAACTGGTGCAAGATTGGGGCTCCGCCCGGCCGCCTCCCGGCCGAGCCACACCACGGAGGCAACGATGGAACTCGGACTCGCCGGAAAGGTCGCGATCATCACGGGAGCCAGCCAGGGCATCGGCCGCGCCACGGCCGTGCGGCTCGCCGCCGAGGGTGCCCGCGTCGCAATCTGCGCGCGTGGCCAGGACGCCCTCGAGCGGCTCGCCGTCGAGATCCGCGATGCCGGCGGCGAGGCCCTGCCCGTGGTCGCCGATGTCTCGAAGCCCGAGGATCTCGCCCGCCTGGTCGGCGCGACCGTGCATGCCTTCGGGGGCGTCGACATCCTCGTCAACAACGCCGGCACCTCGGCGACCGGCAGGTTCGAGTCGATTGCGGACGAAGCCTGGCAGGCGGACCTCGACCTGAAGCTTTTCGCCGCGATCCGGCTGATCCGCCTCGCGGTGCCGCTGATGTGCCAGCGCGGGGGCGGGCGGATCGTCAACGTGACGAACATCGGCGCCAAGGCGCCGCCGGCGCGCAGCATGCCCACGACCGTGAGCCGCGCGGCCGGCCAGGCGATGACCAAGGCGCTGTCCAAGGAGCTCGCCCCGGACGGCATCCTGGTCAACACCGTGTGCATCGGGCTCGTGCGCGCGGGCCAGCACGAGGGCCATGCGCGGCGCGCCGGGCTGGAACTCGAGGAGTACTACGCGAAGCTGGCGGGATCGATCCCGCTCGGTCGCGTCGGGCGCGCCGAGGAGGCGGCCAATGTCATCGCGTTCCTCGTGTCAGAGGCGGCCAGCTTCGTCACCGGTTCGAGCATCAACATCGACGGCGGGCAGTCGGCCGTCTTCTGAACGGGGTGTCGCGGTCCCGGCGGGCGCCGTGTCGCCACCCGCCCGGGCGTCGGCATGCTCCCCTCGCGAGGGCCCCGCGGCCGCAAGGCTCGCGGCGTGGCGAGTGCGCGATTCGCGACGGGCGATCCAGACGGTGGACGCGAGGATGATCGTGCCGCCCACCAGCGTCGAGAGCGCCGGCACGTCCGCGAAGATGAGGAAGCCGAGGACCGAGGCCCAGACCAGGTCGAGGAAGCGCACGGGCTGGGTGGCGGAGATGTCCGCGATCGCGAACGAACGGGTCAGGCAGTAGTGCCCGAGGCTGCCGAGCAGGCCGCTGACGACGAACCAGGCCCATTGCGCCGGCGTGGGCGGCGTCCATGCCACCAGCGCGAGCGGCATCGAGAACAGGGCCACGACGATCGATTGCCAGACCACGATCACCGCCGGGCTGTCGCGCCGGGTAAGCGCCTTGGTGATGAGGAAGGAGCCCGCGAAGAGCGGTGCCGAGCCGAGCATCACTAGCGCGTAGAACAGGTCGCCGCCGGCGAGCCTGGGCCCGACGACCACCAGCACGCCGCCGAAGCCGACCAGCGCGGCGATCCAGCGCGAAAGCAGCATCTTCTCGCGGAAGAAGAGGGCGGCGCCCAGCATGATGAAGATCGGCGTGGTGAAGCCGATCGCCGTCATGTAGGCGAGCGAAAGATGGGGCAGGGCGGTGAACCAGAGCATCAGCCCCGACGTGTGGACCACGCCGCGCCAGAGCTGGCCCCCGAGGCCGTTGGGCCGGTACCGGGCGAGCCCATGGCGCAGCATGATCGGCAGCATCACGACGAGCCCGAACAGGTAGCGCAGGAACTGCGCCTGCATCGGGGCAAGCTCGGTGGTCATCCAGCGCAGCAGCGCGTTGAGCAGGGCGAAGCTGATACCGGCGGCGACGCTCCAGAGCATGCCGCGCAGCACCGGGTCGAGCGCGGCGGCGCGCTGCCCGATCCCGTCGGCGCGCGCGCGCAGGCCGCGCCCACGCCGGCGCCATGAGCGACCGCGTCGGCGCAGGGCGAGCAGCTGCGCGAAACCGGGACCGCGGCGGTTCATCGGTGCGGCAAGCCGCGCGCGTCGCTCACTTCTCGCGGTCCGTCAGGTCAGGATGATGTCGTAGACGGTCTGGCCGTAGGACGACTCGACCTGCAACGCGATCGGCTTGCCGATGGCGTCGCCCAGCGACGCGAGCGGCTGGCTTTCCTCTTCGAGGAACAGGTCGATCACTTCCTGCGACGCGAGGATGCGGAACTCGCGGGGATTGAACTGCCCCGCCTCGCGCTGGATCTCGCGCAGGATCTCGTAGCAGATCGAGCGGGCCGTCTTGACCTGGCCCACGCCATGGCAGACCGGGCAGGGTTCGCAGAGCAGGTGGGCGAGCGACTCGCGTGTGCGCTTGCGGGTCATCTCGACCAGGCCGAGCGAGGTGAATCCGCTTACGCTCGTCTTGGTGCGGTCGTTGGCGAGCGCGCGGCGCAGCTCCTGGAGCACGGCCTCCCGATGCTCGTGGCTCGCCATGTCGATGAAGTCCACGATGATGATGCCGCCGAGGTTGCGCATGCGCAGTTGCCGGGCGATCGCGTGCGCCGCCTCGAGATTGGTGCGGAACACCGTGTCGTCGAAGTTCCTGCCCCCGACATAGCCGCCCGTGTTGACGTCGATGGTCGTCATCGCCTCGGTCTGGTCGAAGATCAGGTAGCCGCCGGACTTGAGGTCGACCCGTCGCGACAGCGCCCGCTCGATCTCGTCCTCGATGTTGTGCAGCTCGAAGATCGGGCGTTCGCCGGTATAGGCGCGCAGCTTGCCCAGCACAGCGGGGGAATAGTCCTTCGCGAACTCGCGCAGCCGCGCGAGCTCGGCCGGGTCGTCCACGAGGATCGCGCTGGTGGACTCGGTGAGCAGGTCGCGCAGGACGCGCTCGCCGAGCGAGAGCTCCTGGTAGAGCAGGCTCGGGGCAGGGCGCTCGCGGCTCGCGTCGAGGATCTGCTGCCAGCGCTTGCGCAGGTACGACACGTCGGCGCGCATCTCGTCCTCGTCGGCATCCTCCGCGGACGTGCGGATGATGTAGCCGCCCTTCTCGTCCTCCGGGAGCACCGCCTGCAGGCGCTGGCGCAGCGCCGTGCGGTCCGCCTCGTCGCCGATGCGCTGAGAGACGCCGATGTGCGGGTCCTGCGGCAGGTACACGAGCAGGCGTCCCGCGATGCTGATCTGGGTCGCGAGCCGCGCCCCCTTGCTGCCGAGGGGGTCCTTCAGCACCTGGACGAGCAGCGGCTGGCCCTCGTAGAGCACCTTCTCGATGGGCAGGGTCGGCTGGCCGTGCGCGCGCGACTGCCACAGGTCGGCGACATGGAGGAACGCGGCGCGCTCGAGGCCGATGTCGATGAAGGCCGACTGCATGCCCGGCAGGACCCGGGTGACCTTGCCCACGTAGATGTTCCCGACCAGGCCGCGGGTGGCCGCGCGTTCGATGTGCAGCTCCTGCACGGCGCCCTGCTGCACGAGGGCGACGCGCGTCTCGTGGGCGCGGTAGTTGACCAGGATCTCTTCTGAGAACATCGTCGCGGACGCGGCGCAAGGGCCCGCCGACGGTCTCAGTGGCGACCGCGCAGCAGGCAGTGCGTTTCGTAAAGCGGAAGACCCATGATACCGGAGTCGCTGCCGTCGATCCGGCGCACGAAGCGCCCGGCATAGCCCTGGATGCCGTAGGCCCCGGCCTTGTCGAAGGGGTCGCCCGTGGCCACGTACCGGGCGATGTCCTGCGCGCCGAGGCGGGCGAAGCGCACCCTCGAGTTGGACAGCCGGTACTCGACACGCTGGCCGCGCGCCAGCGCCACGGCCGTCAGGACCCGGTGGGTGCGGCCCGAGAGCGCGCGCAGCATCGCCGTCGCCTCGGCGGCATCGGCGGGCTTGCCGAGGATGCGGCTGCCGAGGGCGACCGTGGTGTCGGCGGCGAGCACCGGCGCGGGCGGCAGGCCTCGCGCCTGGCGACGCGCCTCGCCGGCCAGCGCCTTGGCGACCGCGACCCGCACGACGTAGTGGCTCGGCCGCTCGCCGGGCTCGATCGCCTCCAGGGCCTCGGCCGCGTCCGATTCCTCCTCGCTGGGCGCGAGCAGCTCGAAGCGCACGCCGATGCGCGCGAGAAGTTCCTGTCGACGGGGACTGCTGGAGGCCAGGTAGATCATGCGCGATGGTAGGGATGGCCGGCGTTGATGGACCAGGCCCGGTACAGCTGCTCGGCGAGCAGCACCCGGACCAGCGGATGGGGCAGCGTGAGGCTCGACAGGCGCAGCGTCTCGTCGGCCGTCGCCTTCAGGGCCGGATCCAGGCCGTCGGGTCCGCCGACGAGGATGGCGACGGGTCGTGCCTCCTCGCGCCATGCCGCGAGCCGGCGAGCGAGCCCCGGGGTGTCGATGTCGCGACCGCGCTCGTCCAGCACCACCCGGCGCGCCGACCCCGGCAGCGCCGCCTCGATGCGGGCGGCCTCCTCGCGCAGCCAGCGCGCCTCGTCGGCGGAGCGGCCCCGCTGGGCCGCCCGGACCTCGCGCCACTCCAGGCGGACCTCGGCGGGAAGCCGTCCCGAGTATTCCGCTACCGCCTGCTCCACCCAGGCGGGCATCCGGGTTCCCACCGCGACCACCCGCAGCAGCATGCTAGCGCGCCGTGGAGCCGGCGGCGCGCTTGAGCCGCACCGGCTTGCCGCCCCAGATTTCCTCGAGGTTGTAGTAGGCGCGGATCGCCGGCTGCATGATGTGCACGACGAGATCGCCGAGATCGACCAGCACCCACTCGCCGGTCTCCTCGCCCTCGACCGAGAGCACCTGGCCCCCGGCCGCCTTGACCTTGTCGCGAACGCTCGCGGCCAGCGCGCGCGTCTGCCGGTTCGAGGTGCCGGTGGCGATCACGACCCGGTCGAACAGGCTGGTCAGCTCGGTGGTATTGAACACGAGGATGTCCTGGCCCTTGACGTCTTCGAGGGCATCGACCACGAGTCGCTGCAGTTTGCGGATGTCCATTGCTTGCCTTTCTCACTTCCCGGGCGGGGCGTCGCGATAGAGGCGACGGGAAACGATGTGCTCGAGCACCCCGGCCGGCAGGAGCTCGGCGGGCGCCTCCCCGGCCGCGAGCTGCCTGCGCAGCAGGGTGGACGATACGGGCACGGGCGGCATGCCGAAGAACACGACGCTGCCGGCCGGCGCGTCGGGCAGCGCATCCGACCCATGCTCGGCCACCAGGGCCTCGACCGGATCCGGCAGGTCCTCCAGCGAAACGCGTTCCCGCCGGGTGGCCGCGATGTGCGCATAGTCGAGCAGCTCGCGCCAGCGATGCCAGGTGGCGAGATTGCGCAGCTGGTCGCTGCCGATGATCATGACGAGGGCGCAGTCGGGGCCGAGCTCCTCGCGCAGGGATACGAGCGTGTCGATCGTGTAGCTCGGTCCCTCGCGCTCGACCTCGCGGGTATCGACGATCCAGCCGGGCTCCCCCGCGACGGCGAGCCGCAGCATGGCGACCCGGTCGGCGGCGGGCGCCGCCACCCGGTCCTTCTGCCAGGACATGCCGGTGGGCACGAGGCGCAGCTCATCGAGCGAGAAGGCGACGCAGGCGGCCCTGCCCAGCGCGATGTGGCCGACATGGACGGGATCGAAGGTGCCTCCCAGCACGCCCACCCGACGACGGGCCTTGCGGCCCGGCTGCTGCGTCAGACCCATTCGCGAGGGACGAGATAGCGCTCGGTCAGCTCGGCCTCGGGCGATCCGGGCTCGGGCGACCAGTCGTAGGCCCAGCGCGCGAGCGGTGGCATCGACACCAGGATCGATTCGGTGCGGCCGCCCGACTGCAGGCCGAACAGGGTTCCGCGGTCGTAGACCAGGTTGAACTCCACGTAGCGACCGCGCCGGTAGAGCTGGAAGGCGCGCTGCTCCTCGGTGGCGGGGCGGTCGCGATTGCGCTCGACGATCGGGACGTATGCGCCCAGGAAGGCCTCGCCGACCGAACGGGTCAGGTTGAAGGCGCCATCGAAATCCGGCTCGGCCAGGTCGTCGAAGAAGATGCCGCCGACGCCCCGCGCCTCCTTGCGGTGCCTGATGTAGAAGTAGTCGTCGCACCAGCGCTTGAAGCGCGGGTACCACTGCGGACCGAAAGGGGCCAGGGCATCGCGGCAGGTGCGATGGAAGTGGACCACGTCCTCCTCGACCGGATAGAAGGGCGTCAGGTCCATCCCGCCGCCGAACCACCAGGCGGGCGGCTCGCCATCGCGGCCATGGGCGATGAAGAAGCGCACGTTCATGTGCACCGTGGGCACATGCGGATTGCGCGGATGCAGCACGAGCGACACGCCCATCGCCTCGAAGCGGCGTCCCGCCAGGGCCGGCCGGCTGGCGCTCGCGGAAGCCGGCAGGCCGTCGCCGGCCACGTGCGAGAACATGACCCCGCCCCGCTCGAACAGGTGGGAATCCTCGATGACCCTGCTGCGACCACCGCCGCCGGCGGGACGCGACCAGTCGTCGATGACGAACCGGCCGCCGTCGAGGGACTCGAGCCGCTCGACGATGCGTCGCTGCAGCTCCAGCAGCCAGCTGCGCACCTGGTCCGGCGCAGTGGCCGGAACCTTCGCGATGCCGGCGCCCTCGCCCAAGGCCCTACTTCCGCACCGGGCGGCCGATCGCCCGGTGACCGATGTCGCGCCGGTACTGCATGCCCTCGAAATGGATCCGGGAGGCCACTTCGTAGGCGCGCGCCTGCGCCATCTTGACGGAGTCGCCGAGCGCCGTGACGCACAGCACCCTGCCGCCTGCGGTGACGACCCTCCCGTCCTCGATGGCGGTGCCGGCATGGAACACGATGCAGTCGTCGCCCACCTCGTTGCCGTGGGCGGGCAGGCCCTCGATCGGGTCGCCGCGCCGCGGGGAGCCGGGATAGCCCTGGGCGGCGAGCACCACGCCGAGGGCGGTCCGCCGGTCCCAGACGATCTCGGCGGCATCGAGGCGGCCCTCGATGGCCTGCTCGATGAGGGTGGCGAAGTCGCTCTTGACCCGTGCGAGGATGGGCTGGGTCTCGGGGTCGCCCATGCGGCAGTTGAACTCGAGCGTGCGGATCGTGCCGTCGGGCGAGATCATGAGCCCGGCGTACAGGAAGCCCGTGTACGGAACGCCGTCGGCGGCCATGCCCTCGACCGCCGGGCGGATGATCTCGCGCAGCACGCGGGCGTGCACCGCGGGGGCGACCACCGGCGCGGGCGAGTAGGCGCCCATTCCGCCGGTATTGGGACCGGCGTCGTCGTCGAGCAGCCGCTTGTGGTCCTGGCTGGAGGCGAGCGGAAGGATGTTCCGACCGTCCACCATCACGATGAAGCTCGCTTCCTCGCCCTCGAGGAAGTCCTCGATGACCACCCGGGCGCCGGCCTGGCCCATGCCGCCTTCGGTGAGCATCATGTCCACGGCGGCATGCGCCTGGTCGAGGTCGGTGGCCACGACCACGCCCTTGCCGGCCGCCAGCCCGTCGGCCTTGACCACGATGGGCGCGCCCCGGGCATCGATGTACGCATGGGCGGCCGCGGCATCGGAGAAGGTCTCGTAGTCGGCCGTGGGAATGCCGTGGCGCTTCATGAACGCCTTGGCGAAGTCCTTGGAGGACTCGAGCTGGGCGGCCGCCCGGGTCGGCCCGAAGATCTTCAGTCCGCGCGCGCGGAAAAGGTCGACGATCCCGGCCGCGAGCGGCGCCTCGGGACCGACCACCGTAAACGCGACCTGCTCGCGCTCGGCAAGTGCCGCCAGGGTGAGCGGATCGGTGACGGGAATGTTCCGCACGCCGGGCTCGCGTGCCGTGCCGCCGTTGCCCGGCGCGACGATGACATGCTGGACCCTCGGGGAGCGCGCCAGGCACCAGGCGAGCGCATGCTCGCGCCCGCCAGAGCCGACGACGAGGATCTTCATGGGAGTTCCTTCATGCGGGTTCGCGGTCCTCGAACACGGCGTTCGTATAGACCTGCTGCGTGTCGTCGAGCTCCTCGAGGGCGTCGATCAGCTTCTGCACGCGCTCGCTGTCCTCGGCGTTGAGCTTGACCTCGACATTGGGGCGCATGGTGATCTCGGCCACCTCCGCGTGGAGCCCGGCCGCCTCGAAGACGCGCTTGACCCGGCCGAACTCGGACGGGGCGCAGAGGACCTCGATGCCGCCCTCGTCGTCGGTGGTGACGTCGTCGGCGCCCGCCTCGATCGCGGCCTCCATCACCGCTTCCTCGGACGTGCCGGGGGCGAACAGGAACTGCCCGCAGTGCGTGAACTGGAACGCGACCGAACCGTCGGTGCCGAGATTGCCGTTGTGCTTGGAAAACGCGTGGCGCACCTCGGCCACCGTACGGGTGCGATTGTCGGTCAGGCAGTCGACCATCACCGCCGCGCCGCCGGCGCCGTAGCCCTCGTAGCGGACCTCCTCGTAGGTCGCCCCCTCGAGCTCACCCGCGCCACGCTGGATGGCGCGCTTGACGGTGTCCTTGGGCATGTTGGCGTCGGACGCCTTGTCCATCGCCAGCCGCAGCCGGGGGTTCGTTTCCGGGTCCGGGCCACCCAGTTTCGCCGCGACGGTGATCTCCCGGATCACCCGCGTGAAGATCTTGCCGCGCTTCGCGTCGGCACGCTCCTTCTTGTGCTTGATATTGGCCCATTTGGAATGACCCGCCATCGACTCCTCTACCTTGCATTACACAGGGGCAGGGCGATAATCCACCCAGCGGAACAGATTCGATTTTATCATCCGGGCTCACAGCGGGCCCGTTCGCCCGCCCTCACTGCCCCGGGAGCCCATGAATCCGCTGCCGATCGCGCGCAACGCGCATTTCGAAGCCGTACTCCTGCCCCGCATGGCCAATCGGCACGGCCTGGTCACCGGTGCGACCGGCACCGGCAAGACCGTCTCGCTGCAGGTGCTTGCCGAGCGCTTTTCGTCGATCGGCGTGCCGGTCTTCGTATCGGACGTGAAAGGCGACCTGACCGGCATCTCGCAGCCGGGCAAGTCCTCCCCCAAGCTCGTGGAGCGGCTGGAGCGGCTCGGCCTGCCCATGCCCGAGTTCGAGGGCTGTCCGGTCACGCTCTGGGACGTGTACGGCGAGAAGGGCCATCCGCTGCGGGCCACGGTGTCCGACATGGGCCCGATGCTGCTCGGGCGGATGCTCGGGCTCAACGATACCCAGGAGGGCGTGCTGCACGTGACCTTCCGGGTCGCCGACGACAACGGCCTGCTGCTGCTCGACATGAAGGACCTGCGGTCCATGCTGCAGTTCGTCGGCGACAACGCGAAGGCGCTGCGCACGACCTACGGCAATATCTCGGCGGCATCCGTCGGCGCCATCCAGAGGCGGCTGCTGGCGCTGGAGGACCAGGGCGCGGATCGCTTCTTCGGCGAGCCGATGCTCGACCTCGACGACATGATGCAGACGGACGCCAGGGGCCGCGGCGTCGTCAACATTCTCGCGGCCGACCGCCTGCTGAATTCGCCGGCCCTCTACGCCACCTTCCTGCTGTGGCTGCTCTCGGAGCTCTTCGAGCGCCTGCCCGAGGTGGGTGATCCCGACAAGCCGCGCTTCGTGTTCTTCTTCGACGAGGCGCACCTGCTCTTCGAGGATGCGCCGAAGGCGCTGCTCGACAAGGTGGAGCAGGTCGTACGCCTGATCCGGTCCAAGGGCGTGGGCGTCTATTTCGTGACGCAGAATCCGCTGGACATCCCGGACGACGTGCTCGGCCAGCTGGGTAACCGCATCCAGCATGCGTTGCGCGCGTTCACCGCGCGCGACCAGAAGGCCGTGCGCGCCGCGGCCTCGACGATGCGCGCCAATCCCGCCTTCGATGCCGAGCAGGCGATCACCGAGCTCGCCGTCGGCGAGGCACTGGTCTCGCTGCTCGACGAGAAGGGACGGCCGAATGTCGTCGAGCGCGTCTGGATGATGGCGCCCGGCAGCCGGATGGGCCCGATCGACGATGCGGAGCGGGCCGCCCTGATGAAGCATTCGGTCGTGGCCGGCGTGTACGATGAGACCGTCGACCGCGAATCCGCGCACGAGATGCTGCTCGCCCGGGCGAAGGAGCGGGCCGCCGCCGAGGCGGAGGCCGCGGGGGGCGAGGGCGTGCTGGGCTCCCTCGGCGGGATCCTGGGTGGCGGCGCGAGGTCGGGCGGTCGCGCCCGGCGCACCGACTCCATCCTCGAGGCGGCCGCCAAGAGCGCGGCGCGTTCGCTTGGCACCGGCCTCGGTCGCGAGATACTGCGCGGCGTGCTCGGCACGATATTCAAGGGCCGTCGCTAGCGCGGCGGTCAGGCAGTTCAAGGGTCGTCGCTGGCGCGGCGGCCAGGCAGTCCACAACGGGAGACAGGAATGGATCTGGGTATCAAGGGCAGGCGGGCGATCGTGTGCGGCGCGAGCCGCGGACTGGGCTTCGGTTGCGCGCTTTCGCTCGCGCGCGAGGGCGTTGACCTCGTCATCAACGGCCGGCGACCCGACGTGCTCGCCGATGCCGCGAAGCGCATCGCCGACGAGACCGGCGTGGACGTCGTCGCGGTGCCGTGCGACATCACCACGCCGGAAGGGCGCGCCGAGGTGCTGGCGGCGGCGCCCCAGGTCGATATCCTCGTGACCAATGCCGGCGGCCCGCCGCCGGGGGACTTCCGCAAGTTCGGCCGCGACGACTGGATCCGCGCGGTCGACGCCAACATGCTCACGCCGATCGAGCTCATCAAGGCGACGCTCGACGGCATGATCGAGCGGCGCTTCGGCCGCATCGTCAACATCACCTCCAGCGCGGTGAAGGCGCCGATCGACGTGCTCGCGCTGTCCAACGGCGCGCGCAGCGGCCTGACCGGCTTCGTCGCCGGGCTCGCGCGCAAGACGGTCGCCCACAACGTGACGATCAACAACCTGCTGCCCGGCGTGTTCGACACCGACCGGCTCGCCTCCCTGGTGGAGGCCGCGGCGAAGAGCGCCGGCATCAGCATCGAGGAGGCGCGCGAGCGGCGTCGGGCGGCCCAGCCGGCCGGCCGCTTCGGCGACGAGATGGAGTTCGGCCAGGCCTGTGCCTTCCTGTGCAGCGCCCAGGCCGGCTACATCACGGGCCAGAACTTCCTGATCGACGGCGGTGCGTATCCCGGGACGTTCTGACCAGGCTTCCCGGCCGGCGGCCGGTGGGAGACTCTCATGAGCAAGGCGATAAGGATCGAGCAGACGGGCGGCCCCGAGGTGATGCGCCTGGTCGACCATGACCCGGGCGCCCCCGGGCCCGGGCAGCTGCGCATCCGCAACCACGCCATCGGCGTGAACTACATCGACGTGTACTTCCGCACGGGTGCCTACCCGATGCCGCTGCCCGGTGGCATCGGCATGGAGGCGGCGGGCGTCGTCGAGGAAGTGGGCGAGGGCGTCACCGGCTTTGCGCCGGGCGACCGCGTGGCGTACGCGGCCGGGCCGCCGGGGGCCTATGCGCAGGTGCACAACATGCCCGCAAAGTCGGTCGTCGCGCTGCCGGAGTCGGTCGACTTCGAGTCCGCGGCCGCGCTCATGCTCAAGGGCATGACCGTCCAGTACCTGTTCCACCGCACCGTCCGGCTCCAGCCGGGACAGACGATCCTGTTCCATGCGGCCGCGGGCGGAGTGGGCCTGATCGCGATGCAGTGGGCCCGGGCGATCGGCGTCACGGTCATCGGCACCGCGGGCTCCGAAGAGAAGGCCGAGCTCGCGCGGCGCCATGGCTGCCACCATGTGATCCTGTATCGCAAGGAGGACATCGTCGAGCGGGTGCGCGAGATCACGAACGGCGCGATGGTGCCGGTCGTGTACGACTCGGTCGGCAAGGACACCTTCGATGCGTCGCTCGCGGCGCTCGCGCCCTTCGGGACGATGGTGTCCTTCGGCGCTTCCTCGGGGCCCGTGCCGCCCGTGCCGCTGACCGCGCTGCGAGGGACGCTTTACCTCACGCGCCCCTCGCTTCTCGCCTATGCGGAGCGCAGGGAGGATCTCGAGGCGATGGCCAATGGACTCTTCGAGATGGTGGGCTCGGGCAAGGTGCGGGCCATCATCGAGAGGCGAATGCCGCTCGCCGAGGCGGCCCAGGCGCATCGCGACCTCGAGTCCCGGCGCACGACCGGCGCGACCCTGCTCCAGCCTTGAGCGAAGCGACGGTCACGCTCGACGAAGCGGCCATCGACCATGCGCGCCGCTTCGGGGGCGTCGCGCGCCTCTTCGGGGCGGCCGCGCTCGAGGCGCTCGGCGCTTCGCACATCGTCGTGGTCGGTGTCGGCGGGGTGGGGTCCTGGGCGGCCGAGGCCCTGGCGCGGTCCGCGGTGGGACGCATCACGCTCGTGGACATGGACCATGTCGCGGAGTCCAACATCAACCGCCAGATCCATGCGCTCGACACGACGCTCGGGCGAAGCAAGATCGAGGCGATGGCCGAGCGCATCGCGGCGATCTCGCCCCGGTGCCGGGTCGATCTCGTGGACGACTTCGTCGATCCCGGCAATGCGTCCGTGCTGGTGCCCGCGGATGCCGATGCCGTCATCGACGCGATCGATTCGCCGGCGGCCAAGGCAGCGCTCGTGGCGGCCTGCGTGGCACGCGGCCAGGCCGTGATCGTGTGCGGAGGCGCCGGCGGCCGGACCGACCCGCTGCAACTGAGGCAGGGCGATCTCGCCGACAGCCGGCACGATCCCCTGCTCGCCTCGTTGCGCGCCCGCCTTCGGCGCGAGCACGGCTTCCCGCGCGCGGGCAAGGGACGCTTCGGCGTGCCGGCGCTCTGGTTCGATGCGCCCGGTCCCGGCGGCATCGCGCCCGCGGGAGGGTCGGGCACCCCTCTTGCGTGCGCCGGCTACGGCTCCCTGGTGACCGTCACCGCGCCCCTGGGCTTCGCGGCCGCCGGGCTGGCCCTGCAGCGAGCGCTTGCCCTGCGCTCGTGAGGCGGTCCAGTTGCGCTGCGGGCGTTGACGGGCGCGGGCGATTGCGCGACATTCGTTGCGCTGAACACGGAACGAGACGCGCAACGGCTGCCTGCGGGGCGCGATACTGCAACGACATGCGAGGGACGTGAATGCGCCCACCGAACGGGCTGGCGATGTGGCCAGCCGATGCATTGGCTTTTTTCCTCGGTTTCCTGCGCGACCCCGTCGGGGTCGGTTCGGTCATCCCCAGTTCACGCTTCCTCGAGCGACGCATCGTCGATGCGGCCGGGGCATCCAGTGCCCGGGTCGTGGTCGAGCTCGGCCCCGGCACCGGTGGCACGACGCGCGCGCTGCTCGCCGCGATGCCCGCCGACGCGCGTCTCGTGTGCATCGAAATCGACCCGAAGTTCGCGGACCATGTGGCGCGGCTCGGCGACCCGCGCCTCATCGTGCGTTGCTGCAGCGCCGAGCATATCGGGGATGTGCTCGCCGAGCACGACCTCCGGCCGCCCGACGCGGTGGTGTCGGGCATCCCGTTCTCGACGATGCCGCCCGATGCGGCCCAGCTCATCGCGCGTCGCGTGCACGATGCCCTGCCGCCGGGCGGCTGCTTCGTCGCCTACCAGTTCAAGTCCGCCGTGGCCGGCTTCGCCGCGCCCGTTTTCGGCGAGCACGACCTCAGCATCCGCGAATGGCGGAACATCCCGCCGATGCGCCTGTGGCGCTGGCGGCGTCGCTGAATCCGACGTTCAGCAGGCCGCCGCGAGCACGCGGCGGGTTTGCGTGAAGAGTTCCTCGAGGGAATCCACCACGTAGTAGCGTGCCTGGAACCCGTCGATGCGGAACTCGCTTTCCATCATCCGCATCGGGTCGAACGGCACGTGGAGCGCCTGCGGCGACTCGACGGCATGACGCAGCTCGGCCGGCGACGAGAGCAGGCCGGCCCCGTACGCGCGCACGCCGTCGCCCTCGCGAACCAGGCCGAACTCGATCGTGTACCAGTAGAGGCGGGCCAGCCGTTGGCGCACGGCTTCCCCGCGTGCCCGGAGGCAGGCCTGCCCGAACGCGGCGACGAACTCGGCGACCGCCGGGACGGCCAGCATGGGCACATGGCCGAAGAAGTCGTGGAAGATGTCCGGCTCGACGATGTAGTCGAGCTCGTCCGCCCGTCGCAGCCAGACCGTCACGGGGAATCGACGGGCGGCGAGGTGCGCGAAGAACGCATCGTCGGGGATCAGGCCGGGCACCGCCACCAGGCGCCATCCGGTCAGCCGTGACAGCCGTTCGCCTTGGCGCGCCAGGGCGGGAATCCCTCGCGCGCAGTCGAGCGACGCCAACGAATCGACGAACTCGCGGCAGGCGCGACCCGGCAGCAAGGCGGACTGGCGTGCATGGAGCTGGCGCCAGCGCAACTGCTCCTCGTCGGCGTAGGCCGTGACATCCTGGAAGACGGTGTAGTCGGCGCGCGCGCGGCCATAGTCGCCGCGCAGCGCGTGCTTCGACTTGTCCTGGATCTCGGGAAGGCGAGGCCTGGCACCCATGTGTCGTACTCCGTGAAACGCCTGCGGACAGGATGCGTGATTGCGGCGAAAAATCGGTTCCGGATTTCCCGTGTCCACCGACAATCTGGAATACTTGATTCAGACAACCAGGAATCGAGGAACGGACGGTTCGATTCCACGAATCCCATGGAGGAGCGCGATGTCCCGCTCGGAACTCAATGATGCGATCGATGTCCGGATCGTCGAGGCGCTCCAGCGAGACGCCCGCCTGTCGGCCCAGGAGCTTTCCGAGCGGGTCGGCGCTTCGACGACGGTCTGCTGGCGGCGCGTCCGTCGGTTGCAGTCGGCCGGCGTGCTGCGTCGCGCGGCGATGCTCCTCGATCCGGCCAGGGCCGGTGTGCCGGAGGTAGTCTTCGCCCGCATCCGCATGTCGTCCCACCAGCCCGCGGTCACGCGCGCGTTCGAGGAGGCGATGCGCGCGCGCGAGGAGGTCCTCGAGTGCTATCCGCTCATGGGCAACGCCGACTACCAGCTCAAGGTCGCCGTGCCGGGCATCGGCGCCTACAACCGCTTCCTGCAGGAATTCCTGCTGGGGCTGGAGGGCGTGGCGAACGTCGAGTCGAGCTTCGCCCTGCGGGAAGTGAAGAACGATCCGGCGCTTCCCGTGGCGCGCTTCGCGCTCGACGACTGATGCCCGCGAGGGTTCAGTCGCCCGCCTGCCGCGCTTCGAGCGACTCCCATCGCTCGAGCAGCTCCATCAGCTCGGTCTCGATCTCGTCGTGTCGCTGCTGGTCGGCGCGCAGCACCTCGGGGGGATTCCGGAAGTACTCGGGCGCCGTCATCTTCGCGTGCAGCGCCGCCTGCTCCGTCTCCAGCTTCTCGATCCGTCCGGGCAGCTCGGCGAGCTCACGCTGCTCGTTGTAGCTGAGCTTCTGTCGCTGCCGCGGCCGGCGTCGCGCATCGGGCGCCGGCGCGGCGGGTGCGGTCGAGGGTTCCGGGCCGGGCGCCGGTCGCTGGCGCAGCCAGTCCTCGTACCCGCCGACGTACTCGCGCCACCGGCCTCCGCCCTCGGCCGCGATGGTCTGCGTCACGACGTTGTCGAGGAAGGCGCGGTCGTGGCTCACCAGCAGCAGGGTGCCGTCGTACTCCTGCAGCGTCGATTCCAGCAGCTCGAGCGATTCCATGTCGAGGTCGTTGGTCGGCTCGTCCAGCACGATCAGGTTGGCGGGCTGTGCGAACAGCCGCGCGAGCAGGAGGCGGTTGCGCTCCCCGCCCGAAAGGCTCGCGACGGGCGATGCCGCTCGCCTCGGCGAGAACAGGAAGTCGCCGAGGTAGCTCATGACATGCCGGCGCTGGCCGCCGATCTCGATCCATTCGGAGCCGGGCGCGATCGATTCCGCCACCGTCGCCTGCGGATCGAGCTGCTCGCGCATCTGGTCGAAGTAGGCGATGCGCAGGCCGGTACCGAGCTCGACGCGGCCCTCGTCCGGTTCGAGCGTGCCGAGCATGATGCGCAGCATCGTCGTCTTGCCGGCCCCGTTGGGTCCGATCAGGCCGATGCGGTCGCCGCGCTGGATCAGGGTCGAGAAGTTGCGGATCACCCAGCGCTCGCCCTCCGGCGTGTCGAATCGCTTGCCGACATCGAAGAGTTCCGCGACCCGCTTGCCGGAGCGGGCGCCGGCGTCGAGCCGGATGCGCAGGTCGCCCTGTCGCTCGCGACGTTGCTCGCGCTCCCGGCGCAGTGCCTCGAGCCGACGTACCCGGCCCTGGTTGCGCGTGCGGCGCGCCTCGATGCCCTTGCGGATCCAGGCCTCCTCCTGCTGCCAGAAGCGGTCGAAGCGCCGCCGTTCCTCCGCCTCCACGGCGAGCTGGTCGGCCTTGAGCCGCTCGTAGTCGGAGAAGCTGCCGGGAAAGCTGCGCAGCAGGCCGCGGTCGAGCTCGACGATGCGCGTCGCGACGCGATCGAGGAAGCGCCGGTCGTGGGTGACGACGACGAGTGTGGGCCCGCGCGCAAGCAGGTCCTCGAGCAGCGTGATCGCGTCGATGTCCAGGTGGTTGGTCGGTTCGTCGAGCAGGAGCAGGTCGGGTTCCAGCGCGAGGGCGAGCGCGAGCGCCGCGCGCTTGCGCTCGCCGCCGGAGAGCCGCGACGGGTCGCGTTCGAGCGGCGCGCCGAGCCGGTCCGCCATCGCCTCGAGCCGCGCGAGCACCTGCCAGCGCTCCCGTTCGTCGGCGATCGCGGCGATGTCGCCGCGCTCGACGAGGCTGTCGCGCACGGTCGCGGCCGGTGGCAGCGACGGTTCCTGCTCGACGAGCACGCGACGCAGCCCTTCGGGATGCTGGAGCTCGCCGTCGTCCAGCGCGCGCCGTCCGGCGAGGACCGCGAGCAGGCTCGACTTGCCGCTGCCGTTGCGCCCGATCAGCCCGATGCGCTCGCGCTGCTCGATCGCGAGCGATGCGCCGTCGAGCAGCGGCACGTCGCCGTAGGCGAGCTCCGCCTGGTTCAGTGTCAGGATTGCCATGGTCCGGTGATCGCCAGGGTGATGCCCGGCGAGTAGATGTTGACGAAGAGCCAGCGGCCCGTCGGATCGAAGCAGATGCCAGCGAACTCGGCCGAACGATAGTCGCCGGGCGGGCAGCGCTTGCCGGCGGCGGCCAGCGCCCGTTCGTCCAGGTCGGCGGCATTGCGCGCGAACACGAACGACCGTCCCTGCGCATCGACGCCCATGAGGCGATTGCCGAAGCGACCGTCCTCGTCGATGCCGCCGCCGTCCTCGCAGAACATGAGCCGGCCGTGCGGGTCGATGGCGAGATTGTCGGGATGGTTGCCGTCGATCGGCCGCTGGCCGGCGAAGAGCGCCACGAGCTCGTCGCTCGACGGATCGAAGGCCCACAGCGCGCCGGGACCGCGGCCCGGCTCTCCCCGGGCGTTGCGTCCGGCCGCGGTGTCGGCCATCAGCAGGATGCCGTCGCCGAAGCAGAGGCCTTCGCCGCGCGCGAGCACCAGCCCGCCCTCGGCCCAGGCCTGCGCGAACGGGCCGCTCGCCCGGATCTCCCCGCCGTCGGGATGGAGCGCGAGCAGGCGCGAGTCGGCATCCGGCTCCGCGATGTCGATCCATTCGATCCGGTGCCGCTCGCCGGCCTGCGGCGCGCGCAGGTCGGCATTCGGCCGGCCGCGCACCCGGGCGGCCTGCAGGCGACCGCCCGCCTCGAGGCTGCCGCGCCTGCCGCTGCGATCCTTCGGGAGGTATCGGTAGAAGCCGCTCGCGCGCGACTCCCAGGCGTCCTCGGTGAGGTACACGTCGCCGCGGGCCGGATCGACCGCCGCCGCCTCGTGGGAGAAGCGTCCCATGCCCACGATCGGCCTGCCGCTGGTGAGCAGGGGATCGGGATCGACCTCGAAGACATAGCCATGGCGCCGGCCGGTGCTCGATGCGGCATCGAGCATGAGCTCCTCGCAGCTGAGCCAGGTGCCCCACGGGGTCACGCCCCCGGCGCAGTTGATCATCGTGCCGCCGAGGCTGGCCCGGGCGGACACGAGCCGGCCGCCTCGCACGCGCAGGCTGGTCGCCCCGCCGCCCGGCGCAAGCGGCACGTCCTCCGGCATGTCGCCGTCGTCCCAGGTCGCGGGCGCCCGCAGCAGGGGCCGGCTCCAGCGCTCGTGGTTGCGCACGAGGAGCCATTCGTCGCTGGCCGGATCGCCCGCGACGACACCCATGCCGTCATGGTGCCCCGGACAGGCCTGGCCGTCGTCCAGCGGATCGCCGGCCCAGGAGAAGCTGCGATAGCGGAAGCCAGCGGGCAGGTCCAGCAGGACCAGGCCCGTCGCCTCGTCGATCGCCGGGCGAAGGGGCCCAAAGGGCGAATCCGTGCGCCGGCCGGGCGGCAGTCCGTCGCGCCGCGCGAGCAGCGCCGCGTAGCGCTGGGCGAACGCCGGCAGCGGCAGGCCGGTGCCGAGGCCGGCCAGTCCGCCGAGAATTCGCCGGCGACCCGGCAGCGTGGCGACGCGCCGGCTCACAGGGTGGCCCCAGGGTCGGAGTCGAACATCGGCCCCGAGTGTAGCCGGCCAGGCTGGCCGGCCCGGCCGGTGGCCTAGCCGCGGACGGCGCGCTGGCCCTGCGACGGGCGGCCGCGACCGCCTTCGCTCCGGCCGCCCCCACGTGCCGGGGCCGCACCCCGGCCGCGTCCGCCGCCGGCATGCCCGGGCGCGCCGCCGCGCGCGGAGCCGGGAGAGCGGGGCGGACGCTGCCCGGTGCGGGCGCGTGCCTCGCCGGGATGCTCCGGCTCGGTCTCCGGCTTGCCGGACCAACCGGTATGGCCGGGGATGTCCACCCGGGGAATCGGCCGGCCGAGCAGGCGCTCGACGCCGGCGAGGAGCTTGCGCTCCTCCGGCTCGACCAGGGTGATCGCCGAGCCCGGGCTGCCGGCGCGGCCGGTACGGCCGATCCGGTGGACATAATCCTCGGCCACGTTGGGCAGCTCGTAGTTCACGACCTGCGGGAGCTGGTCGATGTCGAGGCCGCGCGCCGCGATGTCGGTGGCGACGAGCACCGGCAGGGTGCCGTCGCGGAAGGCGCCGAGCGCGCGGGTCCGGGCGCCCTGGCTCTTGTTGCCGTGGATCGCCATCGCCTGGATGCCGTCGCGCCCGAGCTGCTCGGCGAGCCGGTTCGCGCCGTGCTTGGTGCGGGTGAAGACGAGCACCTGGGTCCAGCGTCGCGAACTGATGAGGTGAGAGAGCAGGGGCCGCTTCTTCGACCGATCGACCAGCAGGACCGATTGCTCCACGATTTCCGCCGGCGCATTGCGGCGCGCGACCTCGACGTTCGCCGGGTCGTGCAGCAGGTCGCCGGCGAGGCGACGGATCTCGTCCGAGAAGGTCGCGGAGAAGAGCAGGTTCTGGCGCTTCGGCGGCAGCAGCGCGAGCACCTTGCGGATGTCGCGGATGAAGCCCATGTCGAGCATCCGGTCGGCCTCGTCCAGCACGAGGATCTCGACGCCCGAGAGATCGACGCTGCGCTGGCCGACATGGTCGAGCAGCCTGCCGGGCGTCGCGACCAGGATGTCGACGGGCGAGCGCAGCGCGGCGAACTGGGGATTGATGTTGACGCCGCCGAACATCACCATCGAGCGCAGGGGCAGGTACTTGCCGTAGGTGCGCACGGAATCCTCGACCTGGGCGGCGAGCTCGCGCGTCGGCGTGAGGATGAGGCAGCGCGGACGACCGGGCCGGCTCGCCCGGCCGGCGGCCGAAAGCATGTGGAGGATGGGCAGGGTGAAGCCGGCGGTCTTGCCCGTGCCGGTCTGCGCGGCGGCGAGGAGGTCGCGTCCCTGCAGCACGTAGGGGATGGCCTGGCGCTGGATGGGGGTGGGCTCGGCATAGCCGGAATCGGCAATGGCACGCAGGAGGGGCTGCGCCAGCTTCAGGCTGGCGAAATCGATCTTTGAATCCATGGGATGTGAAGTGCTCCGCGACGGGTCCGTCCGCGCGATCGGCCGGCGCAGGTCGTGCGCTGCCGGATGCCGGGACACCAATCGGGGACCAGTTCGGGAAAGAGGACGGAATCGGGCAGGAAGGATTGGTTGCGACGCGCCCGAACTCGACATGCTAGCACGTATGGGCTGGGATATCATTATGCAAGCACGGAATCAGAATTCCCGGGCTGATTACCCACTGGTATCTGCGACATGAACCTCCAGCAGCTGCGCTACCTCCGCGAGATCGTCCGCCGCGACCTGAACCTGACCCAGGCCGCGGCGGCGCTGCACACCTCGCAACCCGGCGTCAGCCGCCAGATCCTCGAGCTCGAGGACGAGCTCGGCATCGACATCTTCGTGCGCAAGGGTCGGCGCATCGTCGGACTCACGGAGCCGGGCAAGGCGGCCTTGCGCATCGCCGACCGGATGCTGCACGACCTCGACAGCCTCAAGCGCGTCGCCGCCGACTTTGCCGGCGACGACAGCGGCACGCTGCGGATCGCCACCACGCATACGCAGGCGCGCTACACGCTGCCCGAGACGATCGCGGCGTTCCGGCAGCGCTTTCCCCGGGTGAGCGTCGTGCTCCAGCAGAGCGACCCGGTGGTGGCGGTGCGGCGGATCATCAACGGCGAGGCCGACCTGGCGGTGGCGACCGAGCAGATCGCCACCAACCGCGAGCTGCTTGCCCTGCCTTACCGGGAGTGGACCCACGTGGCCGTGTTCCCGCCCGGCCATCCCCTCGAATCGATCGAACGCGTCGATCTCCAGGTGCTCGCGGGCTATCCTCTGCTCACCTACGACGCCGCCTTCGCGGGCCGTACCTCGATCGACCGGGCCTTCGCCAACGCCGGCATCGAGCCCGATATCGCCGTCTCGGCGCTCGACGCCGACGTCATCAAGACCTACGCCCGACTCGGCATGGGCGTGGGGCTCATCGCGGGTATCGCCTTCGACCCCCAGGCCGACCGGCCGCTGCTTTCGCGCGACTGCGGCGAGCTGTTCGGGCGGCGCACCAGCCACGTGGGACTCGTGCGCGGGCGCAGCATCCGGCGCTTCGTCGCGGAGTTCGTCCGGCTGATGCTGCCCGAGTTCGACGAAAGCCAGCTCGAGGCCTGAGAAGGCCCTCGCCGGCCGCCGGCACGGGGAACGGCATCGGCGGGGCCGCCGTCCGACGGCGCCTGCGGGCAATCGATCACGGAAAACCCCGGGGCCGCCACCTCCGGGCACGGCCCTGACGGTACACTTGCGCCTCCCGGGAAGCATGCCCGCCCGCGGGCGCGAGCCGAGCCGATGGATCACTCCGAACTGCGCCGATTCGTCGAAGCCCGATGGCGCGACGACATCACCGATCGCCTGGTCGAGTACGTCCGGGTGCCCGCCAAGTCGCCGGCTTTCGACCCGGCCTGGCGTGCCCACGGGCATCTCGACGCGGTCGTGCGCGCCGGCCTCGCCTGGGCGAGGGCCCAGGCGATCGCCGGCCTGGAGATCGAGATCGTCTCCATCGACGGGCTGACGCCGTGCCTGTTTTTCGAGGTGCCGGCCACCGGCGGACGGGACGACCGCCGCAGCGTCCTCTTCTACGGCCACCTCGACAAGCAGCCGGAGATGGAAGGCTGGCGTGAGGGCTTCGGGCCCTGGCTGCCGCGCATCGAGGACGGCCGCCTGTACGGCCGGGGCGCCGCCGACGACGGCTATGCGCTCTACGCCGCCCTGACCGTCATCGCGGCGATCGATGCGCAGGGCATCCCGCGCCCGCGCTGCGTGGGCCTGATCGAGACCAGCGAGGAGAGCGGCAGCCCGGACCTGCCCGCCTATCTCGAACGGCTCGCCCCGCGCCTTGGCGAGGTATCGCTCGTCGCCGGCCTGGATTCGGGCGCCGGCAACTACGACCAGCTCTGGGTGACGACGTCCCTGCGCGGGCTGGCAGGCGGCCTGCTGACCGTCGAGATCCTGGACGAGGGCGTGCACTCGGGCGCCGCGAGCGGCATCGTTCCGTCGAGCTTCCGGATCGCGCGCCAGCTGCTCGACCGGCTCGACGATGCCGGCACGGGCCGGGTGCTGGTGGATGCGCTCCATGCGGAAATCCCGGCCGAGCGAATCGAGCAGGCGCGGGCCGCCGGCGCGATCCTCGGCGACTCGGTCTGGCGCCAGTTCCCCTGGGTGGGATGCGCCCACGGCGAGGCCGCCCATGCGCATGCCATGCCCACCACGACCGATCCGGTCGAGGCGATCCTCAATCGCACCTGGCGCCCGGCCCTGTCGGTGGTGGGCGCGGCCGGACTGCCGCAGCCCGACGAGGCGGGCAACGTGCTGCGTCCGCGCACGGCGCTCAAGCTCAGCATGCGCTTGCCGCCCACGGTCGATGCCGACGCCGCCGTCGAGGCGATGCGACGCGAGCTCGAACGCGACAGCCCGTACGGGGCGCGCGTGCGCTTCGAGCCCGATCATGTCGCGAGTGGCTGGAACGCGCCCGCGACCGCGCCCTGGCTCGCGCGCGCCGTCGATGCGGCCTCCGAGGCATGCTACGGAAAGCCCGCGGGATGGATCGGCGAGGGGGGTACCATCCCGTTCATGAACATGCTGGGCGAGCGCTTCCCGCAGGCCCAGTTCCTGATCACCGGCGTGCTCGGCCCGCAGTCGAATGCGCACGGCCCCAACGAATTCCTTCACCTGGAGTACGCGACCCGGCTCACCGAGGCCGTCGCGCGTATCGTCACCGAGGTTCCCGCATGAGTCTGAGGCCCTTCCATCTCGCCTTCCCGGTCACCGACATCGAGAAGGCGCGCGCCTTCTACGGCGGCGTTCTCCGCTGCGAGGAGGGACGCAGCGACACCGACTGGGTGGACTTCAATCTCTACGGCCACCAGATCGTGGCGCATCGCGTCGACAGCATGAGGCCGATCGCCGGCCACAATCCGGTGGACGGCGATTCCGTGCCCGTGCCGCACTTCGGCGTGGTCCTGTCGATGGACGACTGGCGCATGCTCGCCGAGCTGCTGAAGGCGGCCGACGTGGAGTTCATCATCGAGCCGCACATCCGCTTCGAAGGGCAGCCCGGCGAGCAGGGCACGATGTTCTTCCTGGACCCCTTCGGCAATGCCCTGGAGTTCAAGGGCTTCGAAGACCTCGACAGGCTGTTCGCCCGCTGAGGGCACGCTCGATGCGCATGCCCCGCTGGATCTCCCGCTACCTGCCGACGCGCGAGGAGATCGAGAACCATCGCTGGCTCGGGCGGCTCGGCCCGCGACTGACGCATCCGCGACTGTGGCACGCGCATCGGCGGGGCATTGCGCTGGGCCTGGCGATCGGGCTCTTCTTCGGCCTGCTGGCGCCGGTGGCGCAGATTCCGCTTTCGATCGTCGTCGGCGTATGGCTGCGCGCCAACCTGCCGACCGCCGTCGCCGCCACGCTGGTCACCAATCCGTTCACGTTCGCCCCGATCTACTGGCTCGCCTACCAGACCGGCGCCTTTTTCCTCGGCCATGCCGTGACGGCGGAAGTGCCCCAGGTGATCGCGGACCGCGGCGTCGACGTCATCGCGCCTGTCGCGCAGTCGGGCATCGTTGCGTGGATCGCGGTCTGGTACGACAAGATCGTCGCCGCGGGCAAGCCGTTCGCCCTTGGCATGACGATCTTCGCGGTCACCGGCAGCCTGGTCGGCTACTTCGCGGTGTCGTGGTCCTGGCGCCTGCGCACCTTGCGCCGTCGCCGCCGCCGCCTGCAACGTCCCTGGGCGCGGCCCGGTGCCGTGGTCGCGCAGCCGGTGCCTACCGGCGAGACCGGCTCGATCGATTCGCGCCGGTGAGCCGGGCGCGGCGCGCGGCGCCGCCCGGGTGAGAAAGTTCCTCCCGGTCGTCGCCGGGCCCGCCTATGCTTTGCGAAATGCGCGAGCCCGTATGCCAGACGGGTCGCGGCTGGCCGCACGGGGCCGGATCGCCAGGGAGGAAACCCATGTCGCCACGCGGCCTGCTCCTGTTGGCCGCCTGGGGCGCCGCCATGATCGCGGGGCCCGGGCCGGCAAAGGCCGAAGAACGCCATTGGACCGAATCGACCCGGCTGCAGGTCGGTGTCGAGACCCGGCTACGCCTGCTCGCGGAGGTGCCTTCGCATCCGGAACGCGCGGCGCGCCCCCATCTCGTGGCCATCGTGTGGCGCTACGGCGAGGAAGGCGGCGAACGGCTGCTCCCCTCCGCGCTCGAGGCGCTGCAGCTCCTGCAGGCCGAGGCCCTGCTGGAGGAGGGCATCGAGCGCACCGGCATCGGCATGCTGGTGGCGGTGATGACCGGCGGCCTCCAGCACGAATGGCTCTACTACACCGCCGATCCGGTGGCCCTGGCCAACGCCTTCAACCGCCTGGCCGCCGAGTCGCCCGACTGGCCGGTGCGGCTGCTGACCGACTTCGATCCGGACTGGGAGGCCTACCTCCTACTGCGGCGCCGGGAGTTCGCGCTGCGCTGAGGGCCACCGGCGCCCTCAGGCGGCGGCGAGGCCGCCGCCCCACGGCTCGAAGGCCTTCGCCACCGCATCACGCGCCGAGATGCCCCGCCGCAGCAGCAGCGTGAGAAGGATCCTCGCCTTGAGTCCGTCGAGCCAGCCGGCGCGAACGATCCCCCTGCGCAGCAGGTCGATCTCGCTGCCGGGGAAGCCGTAGGTCCGTTCGAGCGTCTCGCCCGCCCCGGTGCGCGAGGCCAGCAGCACCGGTATCCGGCCCGCCGCTTCGCCGAGGATGTCGGCGAGCTCCGGTCGCACGTGGCCGCCGCCGGTCGCGGCGACCACGAGGCCGTCGACCCCGTGCGAGAGCAGCGCGCGGACATGCCCGCCGTCGTCGCCGAGCGCGATCGTCACGAGCCCGACGCGCGCATCTCTCGTTGCAGCGGGCGCGAGCGCCGGGACCCTGGCCACACGCGCATTGAAGCGCACGCGGCCCTCGGTGACCCAACCGATCGGCCCCGCCATGGGCGAGCCGAACGCGGCCGGGCTGCTCGTGTGAAGCTTGCGCACGAAGCGCGCCGCGTGCACCTCGTCGTTGAGAACGACGAGGCAACCCATGCCGCGGGCCTCTTCGCTGGTCGCGACCTGGACCGACGCGAGCAGGTTGGCCGGCCCGTCGGCCCCGGGAAGCGACGGATTGCGCATGGCGCCGCTCACGACGACCGGCATGTCGAGATCGAGCAGGCGGTCGAGCACGAAGGCGCTCTCCTCGATCGTGTCGGTGCCCTGCGTGACGACCACGCCGCGGCCGCCGCGCGCGGCGATCTCGCGGATCGCGCCGGCGAGCTCCTCGAGATCGTCGAACAGCAGGTGCGCGCCGGGCATCTGGCGAAACGACCTCGCCTCGACCTGCGCGAGCTCGCCCAGGCCCGGCACGGCGGCCACCAGCGCCTCGGCGCTCAGGGCGGGCACCACGCCGCCCGCGGCACTGGGGGTCATGGCGATGGTGCCGCCCAGCCCGAGCACGGTCACGATCGGTCTGTTCACTGCATCCTCCTGTCGATGTGGAGCGGCTATCCTGCCATGATGCCTTGTTGACGGGCACGGGACCCGAAACGAGAATCGAGGCGCCGGCATCTCGGGGCAGCCCGGCATCGATAACACAACGTCGTGGAGACAGCACCATGTCCGAAGTCCTCATCGAGAACGTCGAGAACGGCGTTTGCACACTCACCATGAACCGGGTGGAGCGGCGCAACGCGCTGAGCCCCGACCTCCTGTCGGCGCTGGTCGACGCGGTGGCGCGCGCCTCGCGCGACGACGCGGTCGGGGCCATCGTCCTGCGGGGCGCCGGCGGGTATTTCTGCGTCGGCGGGGATGTCAAGGCGATGGCCGAGGGCGCCGGTCGCGACCTCGGCTTCGAGGCGCGCGTCGATTCGCTGCGCGCCCGGATGGAGGTGTCGCGCCTGTTGCACCAGTCGCCGAAACCGACGATCGCCGCCATCACGGGGGCCGCGGCCGGGGCGGGCCTGTCCATCGCGATGGCCTGCGATTTCCGCGTGGCCGGCCGATCCGCCAAGCTCACCACCGCCTTCGCGAAGGTCGGCCTTTCGGGCGACTTCGGCGGCACCTGGTTCCTGACGCAGCTGGTCGGCGCGGCGAAGGCGCGCGAGCTCTACATGCTCTCGCCGACGCTCGATGCCGCGAAGGCGCACGACATCGGGCTGGTGACCGAGGTGGTGGACGACGATGCCGTGCATTCGCGCGCCGACGAGATGGCGCGCCAGCTCGCCTCCGGGCCACGGATCACGCTGTCCTACATCAAGCGCAACATGAACGACGCGCTCCATGGCTCGCTCGTCGATTCGCTCGATGCCGAGGCCTTCCGGCATGTGCGCTGCTCGATGACGGAGGACCACAAGGAGGCGGCGGACGCTTTCATGCAGAAGCGCAAGCCGGTCTTCAAGGGGCGCTGACGGGGCCGGCCGGCCATGCGTCGCCTGGCGTCGCCCTGGTTCCAGCCGTTCGCCGGGGAGGACATCCGCAGCCTGCTCGATGCGCAGGCCCGCCTGCGCGCGGACCATCCCTACCTCGTCTGGCGACCGTTCGAGGGACCGCGCAGGACGTGGACCTACCGCGAGTTCCGCGATCGCGTCGCGCGGGTCGCGGCGGGGCTGCATGCGCGCGGCATCGTCGCCGGCGACCGGGTCCTGGTGCACCTGGACAACTGCCCCGAGGCGATCCTGGCCTGGTTCGGCTGCGCCTGGCTGGGGGCGGTCGCCGTCACCACCAATGCCCGCTCGAGCGCGGACGAGCTCGCCTGGTTCGCCGACGATGCCGCCGTGGTGGCCGGCATCACGCAGCCCCGGCTCGTTCCCGTCGTGACCGCCGCCTGCCCGCGCCTGCGCTGGCTCGCGGTCACGGCCACCGACAACGGCGCCGCCCCCGCCACGTACGCGCCCGCGGCGGACGAATCGTTCGATGCGATTGATGCCGATCCCGATCGCCTGCCGGCGCGACCGCACGATCCGATGGCGCCGTTCTCCGTGCAGTACACGTCCGGAACGACCTCCCGGCCGAAGGGCGTGCTCTGGACCCATGCGAACGCGCTGTGGGGCGCGCGCGTCAATGCCGCGCACCAGGACCTGCGCCCCGACGACGTCCACATGGTGACGCTGCCGCTCTTCCACACGAATGCGCAGGCGTACTCCATGCTCGCCACCCTCTGGGCGGGGGCCACGGCGGTCGTGAATCCGCGTTTCTCGGCGAGCCGCTTCTGGCGGGTCTCGCTGGAGGAGCGCTGCACGTGGGCATCGATCGTGCCGTTCGCGTCCCGCGCGCTCGAGGCGCACGAAGTCCCGGACGCGCATGGCTACCGACTCTGGGGCAGCGGCGTCTGCGAGCCGCCGAGCGACGCGCGCTTTCGCGTCAAGACCATCGGCTGGTGGGGCATGACCGAGACGATCACGCATGGCAGCGTCGGGCTCGTGCACCTGCCGAACCCGAGCCTGTCGATGGGCCGACCCGCGCCCGAGTACGAGGTGCGCATCGTGGTGGACGGCCGCGATGCCGAGCCGGGCGAGACGGGCGACTTCCTGGTGCGCGGCGTGCGGGGGCTGTCGCTCTTCGCCGAATACCCCAACCGCCCCGAGGCGACCGCCGAGTCCTTCGACGAAGGCGGCTGGTTCATCACCGGCGACCGGGTCCGCCTCGGGGAGAACGGCTGGCTCTACTTCAGCGATCGGGCCAAGGACATGCTCAAGGTGGGCGGCGAGAATGTCGCCGCGTCGGAGGTGGAGCGGGTGATCGCCCTGGTGTCCGGCGTGCTCGAAACCGCCGTCGTGGGCAGGCGCGACCCCATGCTCGACGAGGTCCCGGTGGCGTTCCTGCGGGTCGAGCCCACCACCGATGAGGCCCGTTCGGCGCTGCTCGGGGCCGTGCGCGCCGCCTGCGAGTCGTCGCTCGCCGATTTCAAGCGCCCCCGCGAGTACATCCTCGTGGACGACTTCCCGCGCGCCACGCTCGAGAAGATCGCGAAGGCGGAGCTGCGCCGCCGCCTGGAGAACTCGCGCAGCTGAGGGCGATCGCGGCGCCATGCGGGCCCGCCGGACGTCCGGCGCCGGTGTTGCCCGGCGGCGCGGACCGGCCCGCCCGTCGTGGGTCCGGAGCAACATCGTGGACCCGTGGATGGCGCGAGGCTCGTGCCCTGAGCCCGGCGTTCCCGATCCTGTCCGCAAGGCGCCGCAGCCCGGCGGCGCGCGACCAGGAGCCCTTCATGAAGCCTCTTCGCCAGTTTCGTCGAATCGACCCCGACAAGGCCGTCGGCATCGCCCTCGCGCTCATCCTGCCGTGGCTGCCCTTGCTGTCCCTCACCTCCTGAAGCGGAATTCCGACGGGTCGTTGCGGCTTGCCTCCGGTCCGCGCGGCGACTTATAGTGCCGCGATCCCGGCCATCGCCGGGCCCCGCGGGCGGGGAGGACATGCGGGGAATCCGGGGTGTCCCACCGCGGCGGGATCGGCGACCATTGCACGATTCCTGGAGGAAACCGCATGAAACTCACTGGATGGATCCTCGCCGGCGCGGCAGCGCTTGCATTCTCGATGCCGGCGGCGGCTCAACCGATCGTCGTCAAGTTCAGCCACGTGGTGGCCGAGTCCACGCCCAAGGGCCAAGGCGCGCTCAAGTTCAAGGAAGTGGCCGAGAAACTCCTGCCGGGCAAGGTCGATGTCCAGGTCTTTCCGAGCTCGCAGCTGTTCGGCGACGGCAAGGAGATGGAGGCGCTGCTGCTGGGTGACGTCCACTTCATCGCGCCCTCGCTCTCGAAGTTCGACCGCTACACCAAGAAGATCCAGATCTTCGACCTGCCGTTCCTGTTCGACGACATCGAGGCGGTCGACCGCTTCCAGCAGAGCCCCGAAGGCAAGGCCCTGCTCGACGAGATGAAGAACCGTGGCCTCCAGGGGCTCGCCTACTGGCACAACGGCATGAAGCAGCTGTCCACCAACAAGGACAAGCTCACCCGTCCTGAGGACGTCAAGGGCCTGAAGTTCCGCATCCAGGCCTCCGACGTGCTCGAGGCGCAGTTCCGGGCCCTGGGCGCGAACCCGCAGAAGATGGCATTCGCCGAGGTGTACCAGGCGCTGCAGACCGGCGTGGTGGACGGCCAGGAGAACACCTGGTCGAACATCTATTCCCAGAAGTTCCACGAGGTCCAGAAGACCATCGCCAACACCAACCACGGCGTGATCGACTACATGGTCGTCACCAACCTCAAGTGGTGGGAAGGGCTGCCGGCCGACGTCCGCGAGGGCCTGACGAAGGCGATGGCGGAGGCGACGGCGCACGCGAACCAGCTGGCCAACGAGCTCAACGAGCGCGACCGCAAGCGCATCGAGGAAGCCGGCAAGGCCAAGATCCAGACGCTGTCCAAGGAAGACGTCGCCGCCTGGCGCAAGGCCATGGAGCCGGTCTGGCAGAAGTTCGAGAAGGACATCGGGGCCGACCTGATCAAGGCGGCGCTCAGCCACAACAAGTAGTCCGCGGCGCCAGGCAGTCCAAGGCACGCATCGACCGGTCCCCGCGCGGGACCGGTTTTCTTGGGGAAGTCCGGAGATGAAAGCCGGCTGGGTGGGGCGGCTCGAGGAAGGCCTCGTCGCCACTCTGATCGCCCTGATGACCGTGATCACCTTCATGCAGGTGGTCGCGCGCTACGTATTCAACTACAGCTTCGTCTGGGCGCTGGAGCTCACCACGTTCCTGTTCGCCGGGCTGATCTTCTTCGGCATTTCCTACGGCGTCCGCGTCGGCGCCCACATCGGCGTCGACGTCCTGATCCGGATCCTCCCGCGGGGCGTCGCCCGCGCAGTCACCATCCTCGCGACGCTGCTGTGCATCGTGTACACGGTGATCGTGTTCGTGGGCAGCTGGCAGTACGTCGGCAAGATGTACGAGATCGGCATCCTCGCGCAGGACATGCCGATCCCGCAGTGGATTCCGCGTGCGGTCCTGCCCCTCGGCTTCGCGCTGCTGTTCTTCCGGTTCTGCCAGGTGCTCGTGCACGTGATCCGCGGCGAGGGCTGGGGTCTGGTGGCCGACGAGGCCGGGGACGCGCTCAAGATGCTCGATGAAGGGGATCGGGAGGGTCGGCTGTGACCACAGGCATCCTGTTCGTCCTCCTGTTCCTGTTCCTGTTCATGGGCATGCCCGTGGCGGTCGCGCTCGGGCTGTCCTCGCTGGTGACGATCCTGCTGTTCGGCCAGGATTCGCTGGCCTCGCTCACGCTCAAGCTCTACGAGACCTCCGAGCACTTCACGCTGCTCGCGATCCCGTTCTTCATCCTCGGCGGCGCCTTCATGACCACCGGGGGTGTCGCCCGGCGCATGATCCGATTCGCGATCGCCTGCGTCGGCCACCTGCGGGGTGGCCTCGCCATGGCCTCCGTGCTGGCCTGCATGCTGTTCGCGGCGGTCTCGGGCTCCTCGCCAGCGACCGTGGTCGCGGTCGGCTCCATCGTCATCGCAGGCATGGTGCGAGCCGGGTATCCGCTGGGCTTCGCGGCGGGCGTGGTCTGCAACGCCGGCACGCTGGGCATCCTCATCCCGCCCTCGATCGTGCTGGTGGTCTACGGCGCGGTCACCGAGACGTCCGTAGGCGACCTCTTCATGGCGGGCGTCGTTCCGGGCATCCTGTTCGGCCTGCTGCTGATGGTCGCGATCTACGTACTCGCGAAGAAGCGCGACCTGCCCCGCCAGCCGCGCGCCACGCTGCGCGAGGTGCTGGTCGCCGGACGGGACTCGCTGTGGGGACTGCTGCTGATCGTGATCGTCCTCGGCGGGATCTACGGCGGCGCATTCACGCCGACCGAAGCCGCCGCGGTGTCCGCCGTCTATGCCTTCCTGATTGCCGTCTTCGTTTACCGCGACATCGGATGGAAGCAGGTGCCGGGCGTGCTGGTGGACGCCTCGAAGCTGACGGTGATGCTGATGTTCATCATCGCCAACGCGCTGCTCTTCGCGCACGTGCTGACGACCGAGCGCATCCCGCAGATCATCGCCGAGCAGATCGTGCAGCTCGGCATGCCGGCGTGGGTGTTCCTGATCGTGGTGAACATCCTGCTGCTGGTCGCCGGGATGTTCATGGAGCCGAGCGGGATCATCCTGATCATGGCGCCCATCCTGTTCCCGATCGCGATGCAGCTGGGTGTCGATCCGGTTCACCTGGGCATCATCATGGTGGTGAACCTCGAGATCGGGATGGTGACACCTCCGGTGGGCCTGAACCTGTTCGTCACGGCGGGCATCACGAAGATGCCGATCGGGGACGTCATCAGGGCCGCCGTGCCCTGGCTCGTCCTGCTGCTCGCCTTCCTGGTCGTCGTGACCTACATCCCGCAGATCTCGCTGTTCCTGCCGCAGCTGCTGCGCTGACGCCCACGCCACGCACGGCGCGGGCGCCTCGGGCGGGAGTCAGGCTCCCGGCGCCCAGGCCGCGGGTCGCTTCTCCACGAACGATGCGAGGCCCTCGGCGGCTTCCGGCCCGAGCCTCGCAGCCGCATGGCTGGCGACCAGGCCCGCCAGCACCGCCTCCGGCAGCCGGCCCCAGGCATGCTCCAGCACGTGCGCCTTGGTGCGCGCGAGCGCGCCGGGCGCGTTCTGCAGGATGGCGTCGATGACCTCGCGCGCGCGGGTCTCGAGCCGCGCCTTCTCCACCACCTCGTGGACCAGGCCCACCCGCAGGGCCTCCCGGGCGTCGAAACGCTCGCCCGTCAGTGCATAGCGTCGCACCTGCCGGACCGACATCGCATCGTTGAGCTGCGGGATGATGATCCCGGCATGCAGCCCCCAGCGCGCCTCCGCGATCGAGAAGACGGCATCGTCCGCCGCGATCACGATGTCGCATGCCGCCACGATGCCGGTCCCGCCGCCGAAGCAGCCGCCCTGGACCATGGCGACCACCGGCACCGGAAGATGGTTGAGCCGGTCCACCGCCTCGGCCGTCTTGCGCGAGACCTCGAGATTGACGGATTCGTCCTGCTCCCGG
>Ga0079224_100000633_pt1 | contig 35709 bp, 38 predicted proteins | sample Stecom2015_FD_80414 | JGI IMG/M metagenome (GOLD analysis project Ga0079224, IMG submission 80414) | Agricultural soil microbial communities from Utah to study Nitrogen management - Steer compost 2015 | ecosystem: Environmental > Terrestrial > Soil > Agricultural land | place: USA: Utah... | reverse complement strand
TCGCCGCCGCGAGCCACACGAAGACCTTCTCCCAGGTGCCGCCACGTTCACGTTGCATCGGTATTCCTCGCCGCTCAGCGCAGCAGTATCAATGTTGCCAGCCCAAGGAAGCTCATGAAGCCCATCACGTCGGTGATGGTGGTCAGCAGGACGCCGCCGGCCAGTGCCGGGTCGAACCCCAGCCGCTTGAGCGTCAGTGGCACCAGCACGCCCGCGGTCGCGGCGGTCAGCAGGTTGATGGTCAACGCGGTGCCAATCACCAGCGACAACAACGGGCTGTGGAACCAGGCCAGCACGATCAGTCCCAGCCCCGCGCCCAGCAGCACGCCATTGATCAGCGCGACCGCGAGTTCCTTCCGGAGCAGCACCTGGAAGTTGGAGGTGCCGATCTGCCCCAGCGCCAGGCCCCGGATCATCAGTGCCAGCACCTGGGTGCCGGCGTTGCCGCCCATCCCGGCGACGATCGGCATCAGGATCGCCAGCGCGACGATTTCCTCGATCGAATCCTCGAAGCGCCCGATCACGCCGGCGGCAATGAAGGCGGTGCCCAGGTTCACGCCCAACCAGACCAGCCGGCGGCGGAAGGCGCGGGTCGCCGGGCTGAAAAGGTCTTCCTCCTCGTCCAGGCCTGCCGCGCTGAGTGCCTGGTGCTCGGCCTGCTCGCGGATGATGTCCACCACGTCGTCGATGGTGATGCGGCCCAGCAGGATGTGGTTGTCGTCGACCACCGGCGCGCTGAGCCAGTCACGGTCGGAGAACTGGCGCGCGACTTCGTTGGCCGACTCGTCGACCTCGATCGCGGGCTGCTCATCGTCCAGCAACTGGTTGATCGGGGTCGTGGCGTCGTGGGTCAGCAGCTGGGCCAGCCCGATCCGGCCCAGGTACTGGTGGCGGCGGTTGACCACGTAGAGGTAGTCGGTGTGCTCGGGCAGCTCGCCACGCAGGCGCAGGTAGCGCAGCACCACGTCGACCGTGGTGTCGGCGCGGACCGTCACCACGTCCGGGTTCATCAGGCGCCCGGCAGTGTCCTCGGGGTAGGAGAGCACCTGCTCCAGGCGCTCCCGGTTCTCCCGGTCCATCGACTTGAGGACCTCGTCGATGACGGTCGCCGGGAGGTCCTCGACCAGGTCGGCGAGGTCGTCGATGTCGAGGTCCTCGACGGCGGCGACGATCTCGTCCGGGTCCATCTCCGCCAGCAGGCTTTCGCGGACTTCGTCGCCGACATGGACCAGCACCTCGCCGTCGTCGTCCGGATCCACCAGGCCCCAGACGATGATCCGCTTGCCGAGCGGCAGCGACTCCAGCAGATTGCCGATCTCGGCGGGGGAGAGGGTGTTGGCCAGCCGCTTGACCGGTCCCAGCCGGCCACTTTCAAGCGCGTCGGAGAGCAACCGCAGCTGGTGCGACGTCTTGTCGTGGCGATCGGCTTCGGCCATGCATTACTCCGGGTCGTAAGCCGCAGCCGCGGCGGCGATCAGGCGTCCATGGCGATGATTATCGCCGGTTGCCACCCACCTTGCCCACCGCTACCCGGCGCGACGTGGTATTGGTATCGCCCCTTGGACTGCCGTTGATGATGCCGATGCACGCCTGCCTGCGCGTTGTCCTTCCCGCCCTTGCCGTCGCGGGTTTGCTGGTTGCGTGTGGGCGCCCCGACGAGGTGCCCGCGCAGCTGCCGTACTTTGAACCGGGCGTCCAGTTCTCGGTCGAGCCCGCCGCCGGCGCCACCTGCAACAACGGTGCCTACCGCGGCGTGGCGAGCTGGGAGGTGCCGCCCTCGCTGACATCGAAGGTCGAGATCCAGGTCGGTGACCAGCGCCAGGTATTCGCGCGCAGCAACGACGCGAGCGGCAGCGAGGAAACCGGCGAGTGGACCTCCAGCGGGATGCTGTTCGTCCTGCTCGACCGCGAGACCGACATGGTGCTGGGCGCGCTGCGCTCCGGTGCCGGGCCCTGCGGCGCCGGCTGAGGCCTAGGCCTGGTCGATCGCCGGGCGCTCGCGTTCCATCCAGCGCTCGATGGTGGCCCGGTCCGGTGCCCGCAGCAGGCCGGGGAGCCGTGAGCGCAAGCGCGCCAGGTCGCAGGCGCGCAAGGCGCGACGCACGTCCAGCAGCGTCGCCGGGTGCAGGCTGAACTGCTCCAGCCCCAGTGCCAGCAGCAGCGGTGACAGGGCGGGGTCGCCCGCCAGCTCGCCGCAGATCGCCACCGGCCGGCCATGCCGGCGGCCGGTCCTGATCACGTCCCGCAACACCCGCAACACGGCCGGGTGGAGTGGCGTGTAGAGCTCCCCGAGCGCGTCGTTGTCCCGGTCCGCGGCCAGCAGGTACTGCACCAGGTCGTTGGTGCCGATGGAGAGGAAGTCCACGTCGCCGATGAAGGTCGGCAGGGCCAGCGCCGCCGCCGGCACCTCGATCATCGCCCCGACCTGGATGCCCTCGGCCACCCCGTGGCCCTCTTCGCGCAGCTCGGTGCCCAAGCGGTCGATCACCGCGCGTACGCGGCGGACCTCGTCACGCGCGCAGACCATCGGCAGCAGGATCCGCAAGCGTCCGTATTCCGAGGCCCGGAGCATCGCCCGGAGCTGCACCCGCAGCAGCTCCGGGCGGGCCAGCGCCAGGCGGATCCCGCGCAGTCCCAGCGCCGGATTGGGTTCATCCCGCAGCGCCAGTCCGGTCCGGTCGGCCTTGTCGGCTCCCAGGTCCAGGATGCGGATGGTCACCGGCCGTCCGTTCATTGCCAGCAGCACGTCGCGATACGCCTGGAACTGCTCTTCCTCGCCGGGCACCTCGGTGCGCTGCAGGAACAGGAATTCGGTGCGGTACAGGCCGATGCCGGCGGCGCCCAGCGCATGGGCCTGGGCGATGTCGTCCGGAGACTCGGCATTGGCGTACAGGCCGATCTCGATGCCGTCGCGGGTCCGGGTGGGCTCCCGGCGGAGCCGGCGCAGGGCGCGCAGCTCGCGGACCACGGCACGGCGGCGCAGCCGGTAGCGGCGAAGGTCACCCGCGTCCGGTTCGACCACCACCTCGCCGCTGGCGCCGTCCACGGTCAGTACCTCGCCATCGGTGATCCTCTGCAGCAGCCCCGGGACACCCACCGCCATCGGCAGGTGCAGGCTGCGGGCCAGGATCGCACTGTGCGACAACGGACTCCCGGCCGTGGTGACCACGGCGGTCACGCCCTGTTGTTGCAGCCGGGGCAGCTCGGCCGGCGCGACCGACTCGGCGACCAGGATCTCGCCGGCCCTCCCGTGGCGGCCGTGTTGCCGGGAGTGCAGGCTGGCGTGGATGCGGCCGATGACCTGGTCGACGTCTTCCACGCGGCTGCGGAAGTAGGCATCGTCCATGGCGCGGAAGCGGGCGGTGATCCGTTCGCGTTGCAGATGCAATGCGTAGTCCGCGCTGAGCAGATGGTGGCGGATGGCCTCGTCCAGCCCGCGCAGCAACTCGGGGTCGTCGAGCAGCAGTGCATGCAGGTCGAGGAACTGGCCGAGCTCGGGTGCGAGCACATCCTGGAGCTGCTCGCGCAGGGCCTGCATCTCGGCGCGGACGTGGTCGATGGCCTGGTGCAGCCGCTCCAGCTCGCCTTCCACCTGGTCGGTCCCGATGTGTTCCTCGCCTACCTCCAGGTTGTCCGGCAGCCGCACCCAGGCGCGCCCGAGGGCGATCCCGCGCGAGGCTCCCTGGCCCTGGAACTGGCGCCGCATCCGGTCCTCAGCTCTCGTCGAAGTTGCGTTCGAACAGGGCCGCCACGGCATCGGAGCAGGCCTGCTCGTCCTGGCCTTCCACGCGCAACAGCACCCGCGTCCCACGCCCCGCCGCCAGCAACATCACGCCCATGATGCTCTTGGCGTTCACTTCCCGGCCCTTCGCGACCAGGGTCACGTTGCAGCCGTAGCCGGACAGCAGCTGCACGAGCTTGGCGGAGGCCCGGGCGTGCAGGCCGAGCTGGTTGGTGACGGTCAGTTCGCGCTCGATCATCTCTGCTAGGCCTCGTCGACCACCACCCCGTTGCGGGCACCGGCGGCGGCGACCGCAGGCAGGTCGTCCAGCGGCAGCTCCGGATAGTTCATCACCCGCAGCAGCATCGGCAGGCTGGCCCCGGACACGCGCCGCACCGGGGTGCCGAGCCGCGCCAGCTCCCCGGCGAGGTTGGCCGGGCTGGCGCCGTACAGGTCGGTCAGCACCAGCACTCCCTGGCCGCGGTCGACCCGCCGCATCGCCGCGCTGGCACGGGGCAGGAATGCCGCGGGCGTGGCGTCCAACGGGACCTCCAGCGCCTCCGTCGGCAGCGGCAGCTGCGAAAGCAGGCGGGTCGCGGTGGCCACCAGCGCCGGGCCCACCCCCTCGTGCGTGACGAGCAGGACCCCGACCATCAGTCCAGCTCCCGGTGGTGCACGGCGACCTCGTCCCAGCCCTGGTCGCGCGCGCGCTCGGCCATCGCTTCGGCAAGGTAGACCGAACGGTGCCGGCCGCCCGTGCAACCGAAGGCGACCGTCACGTAGCTGCGGGTGTTACCGGCGCGCAGGCGTGGCAACCAGGTGTCGAGGAAGTGGCCGACCTGCTCGGCGAACTCCTGCACCTCGGGCTGGTGGTCCAGGTGCTCCGCCACCGCGCTGTCGCGGCCCGACAACGGGCGCAGGACCGGGTCCCAGTGTGGGTTGGGCAGGCAGCGGGCGTCGAAGACGAAGTCGGCGTCGGGCGGAACGCCGTTGCGGTAGGCGAAGGACTCGAACAGCAACGAGACCGTGGAATCGTCCCCGAGGCCGAACTCGGTGATGATCCGCCGGCGCATCTGGTGCACGTTCAGGGTGCTGGTGTCGATCACCAGGTCCGCCATCTGCCGGAGCGGCTTGAGCACCTGCCGCTCCAGTGCGATGGCGTCGGCCAGGGACAGGCCGTAGTGGCTCAGCGGGTGCCGCCGCCGGGTGTCGGCGTAGCGCCGCAACAGGACGTCGCTGTCGCTGTCCAGGAACACCAGGCGCGGGTCGAGCCCGAGCTTGCCGACCTCTGAAAGCCAGCCGGGGATCGCGCTCAGGTCGCCGTGGGTGTTGCGCACGTCGATGCCGACCGCGAGCAAGGTCGGCCCGGCGCCATCGCCGGACACCGAGCGGACGAAATCGGGCAGCAACGCCGCCGGGAGGTTGTCGACGCAGTAGTAACCCAGGTCCTCGAAGGTCTTCAGTGCCACGGACTTGCCGGAGCCGGACATGCCGCTGACCACCACCAGGGTGGCGGGAGTCTGCGGTACCGGCCCGGGCAGGGAAGGGGAGGCAGCCATCGCCTCGCTCCAGGAAGGTGCTGTGTCGCGCTATGAACGCGGTGGCCGGGTCCATGCCCTTGGAGCGCAGGCTGTGCAGCCGCGTGGCGGCCTCGGCCAGGACCGCCAGGTTGCGGCCCGGCATCACCGGCAGGGTGGTCATCGGGACGTCCAGGTCCAGGACCCGGCGGACCCGGTTGTCGCCGGTCAGCCGCTGCATGCCGTCCTCCGGCGGCACCGCCACGGGATCGGCGACGCGTTGCAGGTGGATGATCAGCCGCAGGTACTTGTGTGGCTTGACCGCGGTGTCACCGAACATCTGGCGGATGTCCAGCACCCCGAGCCCGCGGACTTCCAGCAGGTCCCGAAGCATTTCGGGGCAGCTGCCGTCGAGCACGTCCGGTGCGATCTGGGTGAACTCGGGCGCGTCGTCGGCCACCAGGCGGTGGCCCCGGCTGATCAGTTCCAGCGCCAGCTCGCTCTTGCCCGCCCCGGCGTCGCCGGTGATCAGCACGCCGATGGAGTAGATCTCCATGAACACCCCGTGCAGGGTCACCCGCGGTGCCAGCGCACGTGCGAGGAGGTATTGCAGCCGGTTGAGCAGCTCGTGGCCACGCAGGCTGGACACCCACAACGGCGTGGCCGACTCGTTGGCGGCATTGGCCAGGTCCGGCGGACAGTCGCGGTCCTTGCTGATCACCAGGGCCAGGGGGGCGGAGTGCATCAGCCTCTCGATCGTCTCCCAGCGATGGCGCGAGTCGAGCTCGTCCAGCCAGGCCAGCTCCTCGGTCCCGAGGATCTGCACCTTGTTGGGGTAGATCGTGTTGAGGTATCCCGCCAGCGACGGCCGGCGGTCGCGGGACTCCACTGCCTCCAGGCTGCGTTCGGCGCCCGAATGGCCGGCAACCCAGCGCAGGCCGAGTCGTTCGTGCTGCTGGTCGAACAGCTCGCGGGCGCTGATGCGCGCCCGTGGCAGGCAACCCTCGGTGTTCATGCCGGGATCCGTTGCGCGCCGTGGAGCAGCAGGCCGGCCAGTTCGCCGCTGTCGCGGGCCTGGCGCAACTGCTCGCGGAAGTGGCTGGCGGAGAACCGCTCGGCCAGCTCGGCCAGCAGTTCCAGGTGGCCCTGCAAGGATCCGCGCGGCACCACCATCGCGAATACCAGGTCCACCGGCCGGCCGTCGGCGGCGCCGAAATCCACTGCTGGAGACAGCCGCAGGAACGCACCGCGTGCCTGTCCGATGCCGTCGACCCGGGCGTGGGGGATCGCCACCCCGTGGCCGATCGCGGTGCTGGCCAGGCGCTCGCGCCGTGCCAGCCCTTCGGCGATCGCGGCGGCATCGGCCGGCGCGCCGGCGAGCAGCCGGGCCGCGGCCTCGATCACCGCCGACCGGGAGCCGGGCGCGTCCACCATCACGACGCGCCGGGCGTCCAGCAGTTCCTGCAATGCCATGGTGTCAGCCGAACTCGCCGCTGCGTGCCAGGCCCTCGTTCCGGCGCACCTGGTCGACCTCCTTCTCCTTGGCCTTGACCAGGGCGCGCTCGAGTTTGTCGGTCAACAGGTCGATCGCGGCGTACATGTCGTCACCCACGGCATCCACGTGCAGGGTTCGGCCATGGCGGGTGACGGTCGCCTCGGCACAGTGCCGTGGCTTGTCCAGCCTGAGCTGGACGCGCAGGTCGTCGGACGCTTCCAGGTAGCGATGGACCCGCTTGACGCGTGTTTCGACGTAATCGTGGAGGGCGGCGGTGACTTCGAGACCGTGGCCGTGGACTTCGATACGCATTGGCACAACCTCCATACGTCGCTACGGGAGGCCAGCATATCGCAGCCTTGGCGGGCGACCATGATCCCGGTCAGCCCATCCGCACCCGATCCTGGGAGGAGGGGATGCCGGTCGCTTCGCGGTACTTGGCGACGGTCCGGCGCGCCACCGGGATGCCGGCTTCCTTGAGCGCGTCCGCCAGCCGGGCGTCGGACAGCGGCTTGCGGGGGTTCTCCGCCTCCACCAGTTTGCGGATCATCGCCTGGATGGCGGTGCTGGAGGTCTCCCCACCCGTGCCGGCGCCCACTCCGGAGGCGAAGAATGCACGCAGCGGAATGGTGCCGCGGGGAGTGCGGGCGTACTTGCGGGAGATCGCGCGGGAGACGGTCGACTCATGCAGGCCGATTTCCGCGGCGACCTCGCGCAGGGTGAGCGGCCGCAGCGCACCGTCACCGAACTCGAGGAAGCCGGCCTGTTCACGGACCAGGCAACGGGCGACCTTGAGCAGGGTCTCGCCACGTGCTTCCAGGCTGCGCAGCAACCAGCGCGCCTCCTGCAGGTGGCCCTTGAGGTAACTGGCATCGGCCACGCTGGCGTGCCGGATCATGCCTTCGTACCCGCGATGGATCCGGACCCGGGGACGCATGCTGTCGGACAGGCCCACCCGCCAGACCCCGCCCTGTCGCCAGATCACCACGTCCGGCGTGATGTAGGCATCGCTCGCGATCGCGCCCACGGCACTGCCCGGGCGCGGATCCAGTGAGCGCAGCAGGGCGACCGCGGTGGCAAGCTCGTCCGCACTGCAGCCGAGTTCGCCGGCCAGCGCCGCGTGATCCATGCGGGGGAGGCGTTCGAGTGCGCTTTCAGCCACCCGCATGGCAACCTCGCGTCCGGGGGTATCCGGCGCGAGCAGCTCGAGCTGGATGCGCAGGCATTCCGACAGGTCGCGCGCCCCGACGCCGGGTGGGTCGAAGCGCTGGATCTGTGCCAGCACGGCATGGACTTCGTCCGGCGAGGGCGCCGGGCCATCCAGTCCGGCCACCACGGCATCGAGCGCCTCGCGCAGATAGCCGTCCTCGTCGATGGCCTCGATCAGTGCGACCGCGATCTGCCGGTCACGCGGGGAGAGCGGTCCCAGGTGCAGTTGCCATAGCAGGTGGTCCTGCAGGCTTTCGCTTTCGGCCACCTGCTCGGCCAGGGCCGGCGAGTCGTCGTCCGGGTCCGCCGGGCCGGTGCGCTGCTGCCAGGCCTCGCCGTTGTCCCAGTCATCCGGCGCAGCGCCGTCGGTGGTGCCGCTGTCCTCGCCAGTGCCGCCGTCCGGGGAGTCCGCGGGGGCGACGGGCACGCCGTCGCCGGATTCGACCCAGTCCAGCAGCGGGTTGCTCTCCACGGCGTCCGCCAGTTCGGCCTCGAGCTCGACGGCCGACATCTGCAGCAAGCGGATGGCCTGTTGCAGCTGTGGCGTCATCACCAACTGCTGGCCAAGTGTGGCTTGGAGGCGGGGTTTCATCTTCCGGGAGCTTACGCGGCCTGTCGTTGCGAACGGCCGTGGCGCCTGGCGCGGGATACGCGTCCAGCATCCTCCGGAGGAGGATCAGAGACGGAAGGTATCCCCGAGGTAGACGCGACGGACGTCGGGGTCTGCGAGCAGCGTGTCCGGAGCCCCCTGCGCGAGCACGCTGCCTTCGGCGAGGATATACGCACGGTCGCAGATGCCCAAGGTCTCGCGCACGTTGTGGTCGGTGATCAGCACGCCGATGCCGCGATTCTTGAGGTGGGTCACGATCCGCTGGATCTCGCCGACCGAGATCGGGTCCACGCCGGCGAATGGTTCGTCGAGCAGCATCAGCCTGGGCCGGCCGGCCAGGGCGCGGGCGATCTCGACCCGGCGACGTTCGCCGCCGGACAGGCTTGCGCCTGCCTGCTCGGCGACATGGGTCACCTGCAACTCTTCCATGAGGGACTCCAGCTCGCGCCGGCGTCCGGCCCGGTCCAGGTCGTCACGCAACTCCAGCACCGCCATGATGTTGTCCGAGACACTGAGCTTGCGGAACACCGACGGCTCCTGCGGCAGGTAGCCCACCCCCAGGCGCGCACGCCGGTACATCGGCTCCCCGGTGATGTCCTGCCCGTCAAGCCGGATGCGCCCGGCATCGGCCGGCACCAGTCCCACGATCATGTAGAAGCAGGTGGTCTTGCCGGCGCCGTTGGGGCCCAGCAGGCCGACCACCTCGCCGGCATCCAGGGTCAGGCCGAAATCACGCACCACCTCGCGGGAGCGGTACGACTTGCGCAGTCCTTCGGCGACCAGCATCAGTGCTCCCCCCCGGATTGCCCCGCCCCGGCCTCGGGATCGGCCGGTGGTTGCGCATTGGCACCGCCGGTGCGCGGCATGATCCGCATCTTGACCCGGCCGGCGTCCTCGCCGCCGCTGGTGACCTGGCCGCTGACCATGTTGTAGACCACCCGCTCGCCGCTCAGGATGCCGCGCGGCTGTTCGATGCGGACATTGCCGGTGAACACCATCACTTCGCGGGTGACGTCGTAGTCCATGCGGGCGGCGACTGCGTTCATCGGGGTGCCGTCGTCCATCTGCTGGCGCAGGGTGGCCGGCCCGCCGATCAGCACCACGCGGCTGGGCTCACCCCCGCGCACGGTGACCTCCGCACGGTTGGCTTCCGCGTGCAGGGTGCCCTGGGTGATGGTGACGCCGCCCGACAGGATCGTCGGAGCGGAGTCGTCCAGGCTCGTCTCGGCCTGGCCGGCCTCGATGTCCATCGGCTGGTTGCGGTCGGACTGGCGGGCCAGGGCGGCAGGTGCGGCGGCCAGCAGCAGTGCCGCCAGGAGCCAGCCGGCGTGACGGGGATCAGTTGCGGACATAGCGGATCTGGACCTCGGATTGGAGTGTGTAGCGCGCGGTCGCGAGATTTCCCTCCAGGCCGACCCCGCGGACGGTCGAGCCCGGCTGCACCAGGACCACGGGTTCGGTCGAGGCAATGCGGTCCGCCTCGGGGAAGACATCCAGCGCTTCGGTGCTGAGGGTGGAGCTGGCACGCGCGGTACCGTCGCTCTGCGCCTGCACGTCGCCGCGAAGGCGCACCTGGTCGCCATCGGCGCTGATCCAGCCGGTGCGTGCCCTGACCTGCCAGGCATCACCCTCGCCCTCGCGCGGTGGAATCAGGAACAGCGGCGTGGCGATGGTCATCTCGCGGGTGCCGGGATCGCGCGCCAGGGTGGGTGCGCGGAGGGTGAAGGATTCGCGCCCCGCGTCGTCGAGCGCGACCAGCTCGAAGTCCTCCAGCACGTAGTCGGGGCGATCGCCCTCCGCCGTGCCCGGCTCCGGAGGCGGGGCGCCCTTGCCGGACAGCAGCATCCAGCCACTCGCCGCGGCGGCCGCCAGCAGGACCAGGGTCGCGGGCAGGCGCCAGTTCATGCCGGACCCTCCGCGCGCAGGCCCGCCGGCCGCACCAGGTCGGAGAGCAGGCTTTCGACGTGTCCCTGGGCCTGCAGCAGCAGGTCGCAGAATTCACGCGCCGCGCCGCCGCCACCCGGGGCGGTGCTGCGCCAGTCCACCCGCGACGCGACCCACGGATGGGCATCGGCAGGCGCCGCCGAGAGCCCCACGTGCGCCATCACCCGCAGGTCGGGCAGGTCATCGCCCATGAACGCGACCTGGTCCATCGCCAGGCCGAGCCTGCCGGCGATTTCCTCGACCCTGGCGAGCTTGTCGGGCACCGAGGTGTGGACCTCCGGAATGCGCAGCTCGTCGGCGCGCTGCTGCGCCACGGGGCTGGCGCGCGCGGTGACGAAGGCGACCTCGATGCCAAACCGGCGCAACAGCACCAGGCCTTGCCCATCGTGGACGTGGAAGGTCTTGCTTTCACGGCCGGCGGTGTCGAAACCCAGCCGGCCGTCGGTCAGGGTGCCGTCGACATCGAAGCAGGCGAGCCGGATACGGGCGGCAGCGTGGTTCACGTCCGCCATCAGACCACCCGCGCCCGCAACAGGTCGTGGATGTTCAGTGCGCCCACCACCTGGCCACCGTCATCGACCACCAGCAGCCCGCCGATCTTGTGCGTCTCCATGAGTTGCGCCGCCTCGACCGCCAGGGCCTCGGGGCCGATCGTCCGCGGCGAGCGCGTCATCACCTCGGAAATGGGCGTGCTGCGAACATCGACCCCGGCATCCAGGCTGCGGCGCAGGTCGCCGTCGGTGTAGAGGCCCAGCAGCCGGTCCTGCTCGTCGACCACGGCGGTCATGCCCAGCAGCTTGGCGCTGATCTCCGCCAGCGCCTCGCTGATCGTGGCCTCGCCCCGGACCTTCGGCACGCGTGCACCGGTGTGCATGATGTCGGCGATGTGCAACAGCAGGCGGCGGCCGAGCGCCCCGGCCGGATGCGAACGGGCGAAGTCATCGGCGGTGAAGCCGCGGGCCTCCAGCAATGCCACGGCCAGTGCGTCCCCCATCGCCAGCGAGGCGGTGGTGCTCGAGGTCGGTGCCAGGTGCAGCGGGCACGCCTCGGCGGGCACGCTGACGTCCAGGTGGACCTCGGCGGCGGTGGCCAGGGTGGAGCCGGGCCGCCCGGTCATCGAGATCAGCGGGTTGCCCTGGCGCTTGAGCACCGGCAGCAGCATCAGCACCTCGTCGCTCTCGCCCGAGTACGACAGCGCCAGCACCACGTCGGCGTCGGTGATCATCCCCAGGTCGCCATGCCCGGCTTCGCCCGGATGCACGTAGAAGGCGGGCGTGCCGGTGGACGCCAGGGTCGCGGCGATCTTGCGCGCGATGTGCCCGGACTTGCCCATGCCGGTGCAGACCACCCGCCCGCGGGCCTCCAGCATGAGCTGGCAGGCACGGGAAAATGCTCCGTCGAGCCGGGCGGCGACCGCCTGCAGCGCTTCGGCCTCGATGCGGAATACCTGCCGGCCGCTTGCAGCGAAGCCGGTGTCCTGGGGCGGGGGCGATGCGGCCGGATCGGTCACGGCGTCGGGTCCTGGTGGCGGGCGGCCGATTCTACCGGCACCGGCGGTGACCGCGGCGCCATGGGACCGGGCCGCTGTTCAGCGGCGGCGCCCGGATCAGCGATGGCGCACAATAGGGACCAGTCCCACCCGGCCCGCGTTTCCGCGCGCCGCCAGTACCGGTAAGTGAATTGAACCCCCAGACAATCAAGACCCTGATCGAGCAAGGCCTGCCCGGCGCCCGGGCCGACGTGCGCGGCGACGATGGCGTGCACTTCGAGGCCACGGTGGTGTGCGAGGCATTCGCCGGCAAGCTGCCGCTGGCCCGGCACCGGATGGTGTACGCCACCCTGGGGAACCTCATGGGCGGGGAGATCCATGCCCTGTCCCTGCAGACCTTGACCCCCGATGAGGCGGGCGGCGCATGGCGCGGATAATCGTCGAGGGCGGCGCACCGCTGCACGGCGAGGTGCGGATCTCGGGGGCCAAGAACGCAGTCCTGCCGATCCTCTGCGCCACTCTGCTGGCGCAGGAGCCGGTCCATCTGAGCAACGTGCCGCACCTGCATGACGTGGTGACCACCACCCGGCTGCTGTCCGAGCTGGGCGCCGGCATCGTGGTGGATGCCGACGGGGTGACGGTGGACCCGACCACGGCGCGCGGCCACGTCGCCCCCTACGAGCTGGTGCGCACGATGCGGGCCTCGGTCCTCGTGCTGGGTCCGCTGCTGGCACGCCACGGGCAGGCCGAAGTCTCGCTGCCGGGCGGCTGCGCGATCGGTTCGCGCCCGGTCGACCTGCACCTGCGCGGCCTGCACGCGCTCGGCGCCGAGGTCTCGGTCGAAGGGGGCTACATCAAGGCCCGGGCGCAGCGGCTCCGCGGCGCCCACCACACCTTCCCGGTGGTCAGCGTGGGTGCCACCGAGAACGTGCTGATGGCCGCCACCCTGGCCGAGGGCACCACGGTGCTGGACAACGTCGCGCGCGAGCCGGAGATCGTCGACCTGGTCCGTTGCCTGCGCGCAATGGGGGCGAAGATCCAGGGCGAGGGCAGCAGCCGGATCGAGGTCGAGGGCGTGGAACGCCTGCACGGCGGCGAGCATGCCGTGGTGCCCGACCGGATCGAGACGGGCACGTTCCTGGTCGCGGCCGCCATGACCGGAGGCCGGGTGACGGTGCGCCGTGCGCGCCCGGACACCCTGGATGCGGTGCTGGCGGCACTGGTCGAGGCCGGTGCCGACGTGGCCTGTGGCGAGGACTGGATCACGCTCGACATGCAGGGGCGCCGGCCACGGGCCGTGGACATCACCACGGCACCGCATCCCGGTTTCCCGACCGACATGCAGGCGCAGTTCATGGCACTCAACTGCATCGCCGACGGGACCGGGATCGTCAACGAGACGATCTTCGAGAACCGCTTCATGCACGTCAACGAGCTGCTCCGCCTGGGCGCGGACATCCGGGTCGATGGCCCGACCGCCGTGGTGCGCGGCGTCGAGCGGCTGAGCGGAGCCCCGGTCATGGCAACCGACCTGCGCGCGTCGGCCTCGCTGATCCTCGCCGGCCTGGTGGCCCGGGGCGAGACCACCATCGACCGCATCTACCACCTCGACCGGGGCTACGAGAACATCGAGGAGAAGCTGTCGGGCCTCGGCGCACGGATCCGGCGGGTAGCCTGAGTCAGTTCACCGAGACGACGGTCAGGTCGATGCTCTGGTCGCCGTCCTTGCGCTGCTGGATCCGCGCCGGGACCGGCATGTCCTCGACCAGCCAGACCACGGTCTGCTTGTCGCCCTCGTCGTGGACCAGCCGGGTCGCCTCGCGCGACTGGCCGCCGATGCTGATCTGCTCGGTACCCGCTTCGCGGTAGTTCAGCTGCTTGACCCGGCCGTCGTCGACCATCCGGTACTGCAGTGGCTTGCCGGCCTTCCAGTCGCGCACCAGGGCGAGGTTGATCAGGAGCGCGTCCATGTCGCCGGGCTGCAGCCGGATCGGCCCGGCGCGGTCGGCCTTCACGTCACCGCTCCATTCGGCCACGCCCTTGTCCCAGTCGTAACGGGCGGTCTTGTCGCTGGACTTGACCAGTACCTTGGAGCTGTCGCGGCTGGTCAGCGGCCGCCACTGGTTGCCGTCGACCTCGAAGACCGTGCTCTGGTTCAGGCTGGCCAGCGCGTTGCTGACGTCCAGGCTGTAGCGCCAGCGGTCGTTGCCCTCTGGCGCCAGGGTCATCGTGCCGGTGGCCTTCATGCCCATGTAGCTGGCCTGGTAGTCGGCGCTGAATGGTTCGATGGCGAGCGCTGGAGTCGCGGCAACCGCCAGGATGGCGCCGGCCATGAGGCGGCGGATGCGGGTGGTCGGGTCTGGCAGTTTGCTCGGCATCATTCGACTCCTCTGTACTCGATAAGGCGAAGATCATAGGTGTCCTCGCCGTCCTCGCGCTGGAGCATGCGGATCGGCGTGGGCACGTTGCGGGCCACCCAGACGATGGTTTCCTCGGTGTCCTCGTCCACGCGCTGTACCCGCATGGTGGTGTAGCTCAGCTCGCCGGCGCCGACGGACTCCAGCTCGTCGGCAACGACGTAGGTGTGTTCGCGGCTGCGCCCGTCGTCCACGTAGCGGTAGTCGAGCGTCTTGCCCGGCCGGGCATCGCGGATCACCGCCAGGTTGATCAGCAGGCCGGTCATGTCGCCGTCCTGCAGTTCCCGGGGGCCGCGTCGCCAGTCGTTCTTGACGTCGCCCTGCCAGCGCGCTTCCCGCGCGTTCCAATCGTAGGTACCGACTGTCTGCCGGCGCGTGAACATGCTCTTGTTGACCGTCGCCTGGGCGACAGGACGGTACTGTCCGTCCACCACGTCGAACACCGTGCTCTGCTCGGCATTGATGCCCACGGCGCCGAACAGCCCGCGGGTGCCACGCATCACCAGGTCGACGCGCCAGCGCGGGCCCTGCTGGTTGACTGCCTGCATGGTGGCCTCGCCCAGGTGCTTGCCGCCGCGGTAGACGCGGTAACTGGCGACGAAGGGCTGCAGCACGTCCGCATCCGCAATCGGGACTTCGGTGTCGGCCCGGGCGGCCGCGGAGACGTCTCCGGCATGGGCCGCGAACGGCAGGAGCAATGCAATCGACAGGACCAGCAGGGCACGCATCCGGGAGGCTCAGTTGGGTGGCAGTTCGGGACGATGCAGCAGGCCGGCTGAATCGGGCTGCAGCGGTGCCCGCAGCAGTTCACCATCGAGGGTGACGCCATCGGGCGAGAGCGCCAGGCGGTGTCCGGCGAACAGCCCCAGGGTGGCCAGCAGCAACGGGTGTTCACGCGCGAGCACCCGGGCAGCCAGGGTGTCTTCGTCGTCATCGGGCAGCGCCGGGACGCGCGCCTGGCTGATCACCGGTCCGCCGTCGAGCTCGGCAGTGACGAAGTGGACGCTGCAGCCGTGCTCGGTGGCGCCCGCGTCCAGCGCCTGGCGGTGGGTATGCAGGCCCCGGAACGCAGGCAGCAGGGAGGGGTGGATGTTGACCATCCGGCCGGTCCACGCCGAGACCGTGTCCGGGCCGATCAGCCGCATGTAGCCGGCGCACACGATCAGGTCGGGGGCGGCCGCCGCGACCTGGCCGAACAGGGCGGCTTCGTAGGCCTCCCGGCTGGGCCACTCCTTCGGCGCGGTGCCGAAGGCCGGGATCCCGGCATCCCGCGCGCGCTGCAGGGCAGGCGCGCCCGGGCGGTCGGAGAACACTCCGGCCAGGCCCGCGTCGAGGCGGCCGGACGCGATCGCGTCGATGATCGCCTGCAGGTTGCTTCCGCGCCCGGAGGCGAGCACGGCGATGCGGTAGTCCGCGGCCATCGGTTCAGCCGATGCGAACCCGCTCGCCGTCCGTGGCGGTGACCACCTGGCCGATGCGGCGGCTGGGCAGGCGGACGGCTTCCAGCTTGCGTTCCACCGCGGCGGCGGCCGTGGCCGGGACCACCAGCACGAAACCGACCCCGCAATTGAAGGTGCGCCACATTTCCGCGTCCGCGACCGCGCCTTCCCGCTGCAGCCAGTCGAATACCGGTGGCAGCACCAGCGCGGTGGCATCGATCTCCACCCCCAGGCCCTCGGGCACCACCCGGATGATGTTCTCGCTCAACCCGCCTCCGGTGATGTGGGCCATGGCGTGGATCGAGTCGCCCTGGTCGCCGCGAAGCAGCCCCAGCACCGGCTTGACGTACAGGCGGGTCGGGGCCATCAGTGCATCCAGCAGCGGCACTCCGCCGACCTGCACCCCGCCGACATCGCCGGCGCGCTCCAGGATGCGGCGGACCAGCGAGTACCCGTTGGAGTGCGGGCCGGAGGACGCGATGCCGATCAGCAGGTCGCCGGGCTGCACCCGGGCGCCATCGCGCAGCTGGGACTTCTCCACTGCGCCGACGGTGAATCCGGCCAGGTCGTACTCGCCGACGCCGTACATGTCCGGCATTTCCGCGGTCTCGCCGCCGATCAGCGCACACCCGGCCTCCTCGCATCCCAGGGCGATGCCGCCGACCACCGCCGTGGCGGTGTCGATGTCGAGCTTGCCGGTGGCGAAGTAGTCGAGGAAGAACAGCGGCTCGGCGCCCTGCACCAGCACGTCGTTGACGCACATGCCGACCAGGTCGATGCCGATGGTGTCGTGGCGCCCGAGCTGCTGTGCGAGCTTGAGCTTGGTGCCGACCCCGTCGGTGCCCGAGACCAGCACCGGCTCGCGGTACTTGCCCGACAGGTCGAACAGCGCGCCGAAGCCGCCCAGTCCGCCCATCACCTCGGGCCGGAAGCTGCGCCGGACCAGCGGCTTGATGCGTTCGACCAGCGCATTGCCGGCATCGATGTCGACGCCGGCGTCGCGGTAGGTCAGCGGCTTGCGGTCGTCCTGGGCATTGGAGGTCACGGCGTGCTCACGGGGCGCGGGGAGGGCGCGATTCTAGCAACCGCGCGTGCCGCTCCGGTGGCGTGATGGACGCGCAGGCCCCCTTGCGGCACCATTTCCTGCTGCTGACGCTGCAACCTCCGGAGCTTCCCATGGCGCGTGCGACCGGCCATCTGATCGAATTCCCGCGGATCCCGGCCACACGCTGGCTGGCGGTGGTGGCGCTGTTGCTGGCCGCACTGCTGGCGACGCTGCCTGCCCTGGCCCAGGACCGCGAGGACGGCCGGCTCGGCAGTGCCGAAATGTACGTGGCCGAGGTCGAGGTCAACAGCCAGGCCGAGGGGGAGCGCGAGCGGGCGTTCGCCCAGGCCCTGGCACAGGTGCTGGGAAAGCTGTCCGGCGACAGCTCGGCCGCTTCCGAGCCGGGGGTGCGCGGCGCCTTGCGCCAGGCAGGCCAGTACGTGCAGGACCATGTTTACCGCCAGGACGAAGGACGTTCGGCCAGTGGCGCTCCGACGTTCAAGACCCTGCTGACGGTGCGCTTCGACCCGGAGCGTGTCGATGCGCTGGCGACCGCCCTGGGGCTGCCGGTCTGGCCGACTCCCCGGCCCAAGCCGGTGCTGTGGCTCGCGATCGACGATGGCAGCGGGCCGCGGCTGGTCGGCGTGCCCCAGGCCGAGGCGGCGCGCCCGACCCTCGACCGGGCCAAGCGGCGCGGCTACCAGTTGGGGCTGCCCAGCGGCACCGCTGCCGAACGTGCGCTGGTGGCGGCGATCTGGCGTGGTGATGCCGGTGCCATCCGCGGAGCGTCCTCGCGCTACCGTTCGCCGATGCAACTGGTCGGCAAGATGTACCGCGATGGGGGCGGCTGGAAAGCGGACTGGATCGTGATCGACGACGGCGAGGTGCTGTCGGAGTGGTCCGAGTCGGGGAGCAACCCGCGGCAGGTGCTTGCCACCGGTGCCGACGGCGCCGCCGACGCGCTGGTGGCCCGTTACGCCAAGCGGGCCGAGACCGGCCCGGCGGGCGACTACCACGTCGCCTTCACGGGAATCGACAGCGCAGAGGATTACCTGCGCCTGTCCGGGTACCTGCAGGGCCTGGTGGTGGTCCGGGCGATCCGCCCACTGCAGGCCGCGCCCGGCCGGATGGAGTACGAGCTCGAGCTTGCGTCCGGCCTGCCGGGCTTCGAGATGATGATCGAAGGTGGCGACGTGCTGGTGGCCGAGCAGGCCGCGCCCGCGTTCGACGAAGGCGGCTTTGGCAGCGTGCCGGCCTTGCCTTCGTCGGGCCCGCCGACCTACCGGTTGCGCTGACCATGCAGCAGGTTGCCGATCCATTGCAGGAAATCGCCCGCTTCCTGCGCCGGCTGCAGTGGGCCGCCGTCGTCCTGTTCCTGCTGTGGCTGCTCTGGCTGCTGTCGCCGATCATGACTCCGTTCGTGCTGGGCGCACTGCTGGGTTGGCTGGGCGATCCGCTGGTTGATCGCCTCGAGCGCGCCGGGAGATCGCGCAATACCGCGGTGATCCTCGTGTTCACCGCGATGGCGCTGATCCTGTTCCTGTTCGTGCTGCTGCTGGTCCCCATGATCCGTGACCAGATCCAGACCCTGGTGACGGCCTTGCCGTCGTACCGCGGCTGGGTGCTGACGACCGCGCTGCCCTGGCTGGAGGCGCGGACCGGGCTGGACATCTCCTCGTGGCTGGACTTCAGCCGCCTGTTCGAGCTGTTGCGGGACAACTGGGAGCGGGCCGGCGGGTTCGCCACCGCTGCCTTGGGCTATGTGTCCCGCTCCGGCTTCGCCCTGGTGGCGTTCGCCGCCAACGTGGTCCTGCTGCCGGTGGTGACCTTCTTCGCCCTGCGCGACTGGGACCTGCTGGTGGCGAGGGTGGCCTCGCTGATCCCGCGTGCCCAGCTGCCCACGGTCACGCGCCTGGCCACCGAGTCCAGCGACGTGCTCGGCGGCTTCCTGCGCGGGCAGTTCCTGGTGATGCTGATCCTGGGCGCCATGTACGGCGTGGGCCTGTGGCTGGTGGGCCTGGATCTCGGCCTGTTGATCGGCATCATCGCCGGGCTGCTGACCTTCGTGCCTTACGTCGGTCCGGCCAGCGGGGTGATCCTTGGTTGCCTGGCGGCGCTGGTGCAGTTCGGCGACTGGCCGCACCTGGCCGGGGTGCTGGTGGTGTTCGGGGTCGGGCAGCTGATCGAAAGCTATTGGCTCACCCCGAAGATGGTCGGCGACCGCATCGGGCTGCACCCGGTGGCGGTGATCTTCGCGGTGATGGCAGGCGGGACCCTGTTCGGCTTCCTGGGCATGCTGATCGCACTGCCCTGCGCCGCGATCGCCAACGTGCTGCTGCGCTACGCCGAGGAGCGCTACACCCACAGCAGGCTGTACGCCGGCGACAATGCCGGGATCCTGGTCGAGCCGGACACCCGGTCCAGGTACCCCCGGGAGCCGGAGCAGGAGTGAAGCCCGACTGGCCCTGCCGCCCGGCGGAGCCGCCGCAACTGCCCCTGGCATTGCGGTATCCGGCCGACCAGCGGCTCGAGACCTTCGTCGCCGCTCCCGAGGGCGTCGTGGGGCACCTGCGTGCGCTGGCCCGGGGCGAGGGCGCGTCGGCGTACGTGGCCGGGGCCGGGGGCACGGGCAAGACCCACCTGCTGCTGGCCACCTGTGCGCTGGTCCACGAGTCCGGCCGCCGGGCCGCCTACCTGCCGCTGGCCAGCGCCGCGGGGCGCCTGCGCGATGCGCTCGAGGCGCTGGAGGGCAATGACCTCGTCGCACTGGACGGTCTGGAGACGGTCGCCGGGGAGCGCGCCGACGAGCTTGCCCTGTTCGATGCGCACAACCGCGCCGCGGCCGCCGGCACGCAACTGCTGTATGCGGCGCGCTGCAATCCCGACGCGCTGCCGCCGGGCTTGCCCGACCTGCGTTCGCGACTGTCACAGTGCACGCGCATCGCACTGCAGCCGCTGGACGAAGAGGGCCGGCGGGAGGTCCTGCGCCAGCGGGCACGGCGCCGCGGCTGGGTGCTGGAGGAGCCGGCGCTGGACTGGCTGCTCCGTCGTGTCGATCGGGATCTCAGCGGCCTGACCGCGCTGCTGGACCGGCTCGACCGTGCGTCGCTCGCGGCGAAGCGCCGGATCACCGTGCCATTCCTGCGCGAGCTCCTCGCGGAGCCCGGCGACCGACCGCACGGGCGGCGCTAGGCCGGCCGGTGGGCTCAGGCGGTGCCCAGTGCCTGGTCCAGCTCCATCAGCCGCGCGGGCGTTCCGACATCGGTCCATCGCCCCCGGTGGTGCTCGCCGGTGACCTGCCCGCGCGCCATTGCAGCGCGAAGCAGGGGCGGGAGCCGGAACCGCGGCGGGGACTGCGTGGCGCCCGGAGCATCGCCGATGACCGCACGCCAGCCGTCCAGCAAGGCCGGACGGTAGACGCCCAGGCCGGCGAAGGTCAGCGTCGCCGGCGACACTCCGGGTGCCTGCGGCGGATCGGCGACGCGCCCCTGTGCATCCAGCAGGAAGTCGCCCTGCGGGTGGTGGTCCGGGTTGTCCACCAGGACCAGGTGGGCGAGCCCGTCGGGCGAGGTCGGCAGCGCGGCGAAATCGTGGTCGGTCCAGATGTCGCCGTTGACCGCCAGGAAGGGCGCCGCCCCGCCATCGGTCAGCAGGTCCAGGGCATGCAGCATGCCCCCGCCGGTCTCGAGCGGCGTTGGACCTTCATATGTGAAATGCAGCCGCAAGCCCCAGCGCGAGCCGTCGCCGAGCGCCTGCGGGAAGCAGTCGGCCAGCCAGCTGGTGTTGACGACCACGTCGCGCACGCCCAGTGCCGCGAGCTTTTCCAGGTGCCAGGCGATCAGCGGTTTGCCGCCGGCGGACAGCAGCGGCTTGGGCGTGTGCCGGGTGAGCGGGCGCATCCGCTCGCCCACGCCTGCCGCGAAGATCAGGGCACGCATCGGATCAGGCAGCGCCCGCATCCAGCCGCGGGCGCACCAGGCGGGCCAGCAGCGATGCCAGGGGCGCCAGTTCCGGGTACTGCGGCAGCACGTCCTCCAGGTAACCCAGGAAGCGCGGCACGTCGGCCAGGTACCTGGGCTTGCCATCGCGATGATGGAGCCGGGCAAAGATGCCGATCACCTTGAGGTGCCGCTGGACGCCGATCCAGTCCACGTCGCGGCGGAACCGCGCCAGCTCCGGGACCGGAAGGCCTGCAGCCCGCGCCCGGTCGTGGTACCGGGCCAGCCACTCGTCGATGCGCGGCTGCGGCCAGCTGATGAACGCATCCTTGAACAGGCTCATCGGGTCGTAGGCGATCGGGCCATTGACCGCGTCCTGGAAATCCAGCACGGCGACGGCGCCGTCCCCGAGCGGCATCAGGTTGCGCAACATGTAGTCGCGGTGCACCAGCACGCGTGGCTGGGCCAGCGCCGCGTCGATCAGCCTGCGGTAGACCAGGTCAAGCGCTTCCAGGGCCTCGCAGTCCAGCTGCAGGCCCAGGTGCCGGCCCAGGTACCACTCATCGAACAGCCGCAGCTCCCGGGCCAGCAAGGCCTCGTCATAGGCCGGCAGGTCGGGCGGTGGGGTGATCGCCTGCAACCTGAGCAACTGGTCGAAGGCGGCGTCGAACATCGCATCGGCGTTGCCGGCGTCCACCGCTTGCAGGCCCGTGCGGCGCCCAAGGTCCTCCAGCAGCAGGAAGCCGGCCGAGGGATCGCGCGCCAGGACCCGCGGCACCCGCACGCCGCCGCGCTCGAGCAGCCCATGCATCCGCAGCCACGGGCGCACGTCCTCGAGCGCCGGGGGCGAGTCCATCAGGACCAGTGAGGGGCCGTCACTGCAGGTCCGCCAGTAGCTGCGGAACCCGGCGTCGGCCGAGGCACGCTCCAGGGCGAGGGACGGGTTGCCGGTGGCGGCGCGTGCCCAGGCCAGGCGCGCCTCCCCGCGTGCGTCGTCTGCGGTGCGGGACATCGGGGACTCAGCAGCAGCCGTGGTCGCCATGGCGGGTGCCGCTGTCGGCCGCCACTGCCGCACCGCGGGTCTCGCCGCGTTGTCCTGCCTCGTGGTGGCGGGCGATCACGTGTGCGACGCACGCGGTGACCTTCTTGCCCATCGGAATGTGCAGGAACTCGTTCGGGCCGTGGGCATTGGAGTGTGGGCCGAGCACGCCGGTGATCATGAACTGCGCACCGGGGAATTTTTCGCCGAGCATGCCCATGAACGGAATCGAGCCGCCTTCGCCCATGTACATCGCCGGCTTGCCGTAGTGCGCCTGGCTGGACTCCTGGATGGCATCCGAAAGCCACGGCGACATCGCCGGGGCATTCCAGCCGGTCGAGGACTTCTCCAGCTCCAGCTCCACGCGTGCGCCGTTGGGCGGGTTGTCCAGCAGGGTGCGCCGGAGCACCTCGCCGGCCTTCCTGCCATCCATCGTGGGGGGCAGCCGCAGTGACAGCTTGACCGCAGTGTGCGGGCGCAGGACGTTGCCGGCGGAGTCGAGCGACGGCATGCCGTCCACGCCGGTCACCGACAGCGCCGGGCGCCAGGTGCGGTTGAGGACCAGCTCGGCGGGCTCGTCGTCCATCGGCGTCATGCCATCCAGGAAGGGGAACTTGGCGTAGACCTCGTCGCCCAGTACCCGTGCGGCCTGCCGTGCCTGTTCGATGCGCTCGGCGGGGATCTCCACGTGGAGGTCGTCGATGATCTTCCCGGTGGTTTCATCCTCGATCCGCGACAGGAGCTGGCGCAGGAGCCGGAAACTGGACGGCACCACGCCCGAGGCGTCACCCGAATGCACGCCCTCGGCGAGGACCTTGACCGTGAAGTTGCCGCCGGCCAGGCCCCGGAGCGAGGTGGTGCACCACAGCTGCTCGTAGTTGCCGCAGCCGGAGTCCAGGCAGACCACCAGCGAGGGGCTGCCGATGCGCCCGGCCAGGTGGTCGACATAGGCCGGCAGGTCGTAGCTGCCGGACTCCTCGCAGGCCTCGATGAGGATCACGCAGCGCGCGTGGGGCAGGCCTTGCTCGCGCAGCGCCATGATCGCGGTCAGCGAGCCGTAGATCGCGTACCCATCGTCGGCGCCGCCGCGACCGTACAGCCGGTCACCCTTGATCACCGGCTTCCAGGGGCCCAGGTCGTCGTCCCAGCCGGTCATCTCCGGCTGCTTGTCCAGGTGCCCGTAGAGCAGCACGCAGTCCTGGTCGCTGCCGCCGTTGGCCGCCGGGATCTCGATGAAGATCAGCGGCGTGCGGCCTTCCAGGCGCACCACCTCAAGCTCCATGCCTTCGATTTGCTGGGCTTCCGCCCAGGCCCGCATCAGCTCCACGGCCTGGTCCATGTAACCGTGCTCGACCCAGTTGGCGTCGAACATCGGCGACTTGTTGGGAATGCGGATGTACTCGACCAGCTGCGGAACGATCTCGTCGTCCCACTTGCCCGAGACGTAGCGCTCGATGGCGGCGGAGTCGATGGCGGTGTCGGAGGGGCTGGATGCCATGGATCGGGCCTCGATGGTGGGACCCGACAGTCTACCGCCGCCGGCCCGGGGACGGTTTTCCTACACCTGCGGGCGGCGGCGGCCCACCTGCCGTGGGCCCTTGCGGCGATCGCCCCGGGTATCCGGCGGAGGGGACACTCCCGGTGCCGGCATTGCCGGTGGAAGGATTCCACTATCGAACAACGGAGTGTTTGCCATGAGCTTGCTTCCCGATCATGCAGTGCCCCGGCGCATCCGCGCCGTACTGGCGGCGGCCGCGTTGTCGCTCGCCCTTTCAGGGCCGGCGATCGCCGCCGACACGGTCGACATCAACACCGCCGATGCGGAGACCATCACCCGGGTGCTGTCGAACATCGGCCCGTCCAAAGCGCAGGCAATCGTCGACTACCGCGATGAGCATGGACCGTTCAAGAGCGCCGACCAGCTCGCGCAGGTCAAGGGCATCGGGCTGAAGACCATCGAGAAGAACCGCGAGCGCATCGTGGTGAAGGGTGACGGCGGCTCCTGAGCCAGCATGCGGGGCCGGCGCCTGGCCCACGCAGGAGGGATCGGATCCCTCGACGCCGGCGGCAGGATGCCCCGGTTGCCGGGGGCCTGGCCCCCCGGCAGGTGTCGGCCGCCCGCCATGAAAGGACTCGTGGCGGGCGGCCCCCGCCCGCCGGTACTACACTGGCCCGCCGCCTGCCTCCCACGCCCGGATGGAAGCGCACGTCACGGTCCTGCCCGCCAACGAGTACCGCCGCGAGCGATGGCGCAATGGCGCCGGCTGGACGCGTGAAATCGCCCGTGGCGGTCGCGCCGGTGCAGCCTGGGACTGGCGGTTTTCCATCGCCGAGATCGACTCCCCGGCGGAGTTCTCGCGGTTCGACGGCGTGGAGCGGGAACAGGTGCTGCTGGCTGGAGGTGGGCTCAGGCTGGAGTGCGAAACGGGCGCGGTCACCCTCGCACCTCCACACGGCCGGCACCGCTACCCGGGAGAAGCCGCGGTCCGCGGGGTGCCGCTGGACGGTCCCGTGCATGCCTTCAACCTGATGTGGCGGAGGGGAAGGGTGGAGGCCGGGCTCTGGCACCGGCCACTGGTCGGCTCCATGGTCGTCTTCGCCGATCCCGGGGCGACCTGGATGGTGCACCTGCTGATGGGGCAGGCCCGCCTTCCACTGGCCAACGGAAGCGTGTTGCTGGAGGCCGGTGACAGTGTCCTGCTGCGGGCCGGGTCGCAGCGCCTGCGGCAGTCGCTGGAGGGCCATGGGGAGGCCCTGCTGGTGCGGTTGTCGCCGATCGGCAACGAGCCTCAGTAGACGTCGCGGCAGTAGCGGCCGGTTGCCGCCATGTGATCCAGCGCCTGCCGGCCGAGCAGGCTCTCCAGGGCGGCATCCACGCCGGGGGCCATGCCGAGCAGGCTGCCACACACATGGATCGATGCACCCTCGTCGACCCAGGTCCGCACCTCCTGCCCGTGGCGTGCAAGCAGGTGCTGGACGTAGCGCAGGCGGTCGCCATCGCGGGAGAACACCACGTCCAGCCGCGGCAGGCACCCCGCAGCCTGCCATTCCCGGAGTTCGTCGCCGTAATGGAAGTCATGGGCGGCAGTGCGTTCGCCCAGCATCAGCCAGTTGCGGTGGTGCCCGGCTTCGATGCGCGCCCGCAACAGGGCCCGCAGGCCCGCCACGCCCGTGCCGTTGCCGATGAGGATCAGTGGCCTGGCGTCAGGCGGGACGTGGAAACGGGGATTGGCCCGGATCGCGACCTGGATCGTGGCACCGGGCTCCAGTCGGCGGGTCAGCCATCCGCTGCCCAGGCCCGGGCTGCCGTCGGCGCGGCGCTGCTCGCGAACCAGCAGCCGCAGCTGTCCTTCCTCCGGGACGGACGCGATCGAATACTCACGCACGGCGTCGGATCCCGGTGGCTGGACCACGGCGATGTCGCCGGCGCGCCACTCTGGCGCAGTGCCCGGAGCCGGCTCCAGCACCAGGTCATGCACCGGGGCCCCCGGGCTGCCGGGGTTGAGCAGGGTGCGCGTGGCCAGCCGCCACGCTTGTGGCGGCACGCCCGGGGACCCCGCTTCCAGGTGCACGCCCAGTGTTCCGAGCTGGTCGCGCCACTGCCGCAGCGCCTCGGCATCGTGGTCGTCGACCTCGATCATCCCGAACAGCGGACGCGCGCCCGCCTGCCGGAGCCAGTCGTCGAGCAGGCGGCCGAACGCACAGAACTCACCGTAGGCGCGGTCCCCCAGTGCGAGCAGGCCGTATTCCAGGTGCTCAAGACGGATCGAGGCGTTGCCCAGGCATGCGCGGACAAAGGTGGCGGCATTGTCCGGAGGGTCGCCCTCGCCGGTCGTGCTTGCCACCAGCAGGAGACGGCGTGTGCGGGACAGGGTGTCGACGTCCAACAGCGACAGCGGGAGCACGGCGACCTTGCGCCCGCCTGCCTGCAGTGCCCCGGCCGCCTGTCCGGCGAGCGCTTCGGCCTGGCCGGTCTGGCTGGCGTGTACCACCAGCCACTCCGCGCGTGCGGGCTCGACGAAGCCCGCCAGGCCAGCAGTCATGGTGCTGGCACCGGCACGGCGCCGGACGGCCGCGATCAACGCGGCATGGCAGAACAGCAGTGCACCCGCCGCCAGGGTGCGGCCAGCGGGCGGCAGTGCCCAGAGCCACGGCTCCACCTGCGACCACGCAAGCGCAACGGCGAGCACCACGAGCAGCACCAGCACGGCGACGTTGCCGAGCCGCCCAGGATCGAGGCGGGCCCGCCCGGCGCCCGCGAGCGCGTCCGTGGCCGCGCTCATGGTTGCACCACGTGCGGCGCGAAGGCGTCGGTCATCGCGCTGCCGAAACCCTGGCCCTCGCGCCACACCAGCAGCGCGGCGATACCGCGCTCGCGTGCCCACTCCAGTCCTTCCACGGGTCCAAGCACCAACAGCGTGGTAGCCAGCGCGTCGGCCTGCATCGCCTGCGGGTGCAGTACGGTCACCGCCGCGAGGGAGTGGGTCACCGGCTGCCCGGTACGCGGATCGAGGATGTGCGACACCGTGTGGCCGTCGACCAGGTCACTCCGCCGATAGTCGCCCGATGTCGCGATCGCCATGCCGTCGAGCCGGACCACCAGCTGCACGTCGTCGAGCCGCGAATCATCCGCCGCCGGCTGCTCGACCGCGACCCGCCAGGGGAGGCCGTCGGGCCTGCGACCGTGGGCGCGCAGCTCGCCACCGACCTCGACCAGGAAATCCGTGATGCCTTCGGACAGCAGGTACCCGGCCACGCGGTCGACGCCATGGCCCGTGGCAATCGCCGACAGGTCCAGCTGGATGTCGCCGGGCTGCAGCAGGCGTCCGTCGGGCGCCAGCTGCAGTCGCTCCCAGCCGATCCGGGAACGGGCGCTTGCCACCTGCTCCATGTCGGGCCCCGTGGCCGGCCTGCGGGCCGGGCCGTAGCCCCACGCGTCGACCAGCGGGCCTATGGTGGGATCGAAGGCGCCGCCGCTGTCGCGTGCCAGCTCGAGGGACGCTGCGACCACCTGCGAAGCGCCCGCGGGCAGCCGGTGCCAGCTGCCTGCCGTGGCCCGGTTGTAGCGGCTGAGTGCCGATTCCGGTTCCCACGTACTCATCTGCGCGACCACTTCGTCCAGCCGGGCCTGCACGCCGTCGCGCAGGCTCGCGGCCCGCTCCGGTGCCGCCTCCAGGCTCACGGTCCAGGTCGTTCCCATGGTGCGGCCGGCCAGGTGCTGCACGGAGGCTGCGTGGACCAGCGCAGGTGCCAGCAATCCGGCCAGCAGCAATCGGGCGAGATGGCCGCGCATGGATCAGAGCGGAAGGACTTCGAAGGTGGCGACGTAGCCCAGGCGACGCTCGCTGGCCTGCGGCAAGCTGGCCTTGCCGTCGCTGCTACCGGTCTCCATCCAGTACATGCCGGCCGCGGGCCAGGTCACCTCGAACCGCCCATCGGCGTCGGTGGTCAGCGTCATTCCATCCTGGCTGTCGCGGTAGCGGGTGCCCCCGGGAACGATCTCGACCGTCAGCCCACTCGCCGGTTCACCGTCGAGCAGCAGCTGGAAGCTTGCCGGCTCGCCTGCGTACAGGTCGTTCGGGTGGGTGACCGGGACCAGTTCGATGCCCTGCCCGGTGGGGGTGAACACCTCCGTGCTGGGTGCGCCGACGGTCACGAAGGTCTCCACCCGGCTCAGGGTCTGCGAAGCGACGACGTCGCGGGCTCCGGCGGGTAGCGCGCCTTCCAGCTCGGCAGGACTGCCGCGCCAGCGCTTGGCCTCGCCGTCGAGCGTGTAGCGCGCGAACAGGCCGTCGTTGACCACGCTCAGCCTGTAGGTGCCTTCCTGCTCCAGTTGCAGGTCGAACACACTGCGGTACCGGCCGGTGGCCGGGTTCTGCGCTTCCACGGCACTGCCGTCGGGGGCGGTGACGTGCAGGTTGTCGAGCCGCAGCGGCACGTGGTTGAAGTGGAACAGGTCGTTGGAGACCGCTGCGTCGACCGTCATCCATGCACCGGTTTCGGAAAAGACCGTCGCCGACGGCATCAGCCAGGCCTTGTGGGCCAGCGCCGGCGGGGCAAGGCAGGTCAGGGCGGCGGCAAGGCCGAGCAGGTGCAGCCTGGTCGGCATTTTCATTCGCGGCTTCATCCGGGAGTTCCTCGTTGCTTGCAAAAAGGGAATCAGGGGCGCACGGCGAGGCGGACCTTGCCGAGCTCGCTGCTGCCCGTCGCCTCCGCCTGCCGGGGCGTGGTGGCGGGCCATTGGAACGGGACCCGCACGACTTCGCGTCCACCCACTTCGCGGGCGGCCTCGACCACCAGCTCGTACTGCCCGGCCGCCAACTGGCCGAGCGGTGCCGCGCCGGCCTCGAAGCGAAGCTGGTGCTGGCCGACCGGACGGGTCGCGCCACTGACGCCGTCGACCGGCATCGACAGCCCGCGTCCGCTGCGCCGCCACCACTGACGCATGTCCTTGAGCCACTTGGTGCCTTCATCGCCGGCCATGTCGTCGTCGTACCAGACCGCCAGGTTCGCGGCGACGCTGTGGTCGGGGCGCTCGATCCACACCGCGACGTAAGGGCGGTGGTACTCGGCGACGTCCAGCCGCGGGATCTCCAGGGTGATGTCCAGCCCGGCGGCGGCGGTCGGGGCGGGGAGGGCAAGCGCGGCCAGCGCGGCGATCAGGGCGGCGGGTGCTAGGCGGGGCAGGCTCATGGGCGTCCTCGGGTCAATGCATGAACAAAAGGATCAGCAATACGGGCAGGACCAGGCCGGTGGCGACCAGCGGCCAGGTGCCGGTGCGCTGGCGCGCGTGTAGCCACAGCAGCACCAGCCCGGTCAACGCGAACAGGACGCAGGCCACTGCCAGCAGGTCGATGAACCAGCGCCAGGCGGCGCCGGTGTTGCGGCCCTTGTGCAGGTCGTTGAGCCACGACACCACGCCGCGGTCGGTGCGTTCGTACTCGAACTCACCGCTCTGGCGGTCAATCGCCAGCCAGGCATCGCCACCGGGCCGTGGCAGGGAGACATAGACCTCCACTGCATCCCATTCGGCGGCACGGCCGCCGGCGCGGATCCCATGTGCATCCGCGAGCCAACCCGCCACCGCTGGCGGGAGCGGGGCGCCGGGCGCGCCCTGCAGCGCGGCCGCCAGGTCCTCCGGCAAGGCACCGGTGACGGTGCTGACCTCGGCGGTCGACTCGATCTGGGCGGCATGGTTGAGCGTGATGCCGGTGACTGCGAAGACCAGCAGGCCGGCGAGGCTCGCTGCCGCACTGATCCAGTGCCAGCGATGCAGGGTCTTGAGCCACCATGAGCGGCGGCCGGCCGCGGCGGCGGCACGGGTGTCGATGACGGCGGGACCGGTGGCCACGTGCTCAGAAATCCACGTTCACCGACAGCCACAGCCGGCGTCCGGCCTCGCTGGTGCTGCGGGTGTTGGCCCAGGCCAGGGTGCCGTTGTTGTCGTAGGGCAGGTATTCGACGAAATCCTTGTCGAACAGGTTGTGGACCGCGGCATTGAGGCTGACCGCGTCGCTGACCTGGTAGCGGCCGCCCAGGTGGAATTGCGAGTAGGGCTTGTAGTCGCCGAGCTGGTCCTGCGCGGGGCCTTCGCCACGGTAGCGCGCACTGCGGTACTCGCCACGCAGGTACAGCGACAGCCGGTCGATCGGCTCCCAGTGCAGGGCGGTGTTGACCAGGTGGCGCGGGGTGTTCGTCAGCGGCTGGCCCGCCGCGTCGCCGCTCTTCTGTTCGCTGTCGGTATGCGTGTAGTTGAAGCTCAGCTGCCAGGCCGGCGCCAGCGGGACCCGCATCGCGAACTCCGCGCCCCGGGTGACCGCCTCGTCGATGTTCACGCTCTGCCCCAGGGTCGGGGCGCGCGGGAAGAAGCCCGCATCGAAGCAGTCGACGCCGCTGAAGTCGGCCGACGCATACTCCTCCGCGCTCAGGCCATAGGCGCAGTTGGCCACCGGGGTGCCGGAGGCGATCTTGTCGTCGAAGTCGTTGTTGAACAGCGTGAGGTTGGCGCTGAAACCGTTGGCCGGCGCGTAGTAGATGCCCAGCTCGGTGGTGGCGCTGGTCTCCGGCTTGAGGCTGGGGCTGCCGATCAGCGGGATCGTGCCCTGGCCGCCGAAGCCGCGGATGCCCGGCGTCAGTTCTTCTACGTTGGGCGACCGGTAGCCTTCGCTGTACCCGCCCTTGACCACCCAGTCGGCGCTGGCATTCCAGACCAGGTAGGCGCGCGGGCTGAGATGGCCGCCAAAAATGCTGTGGTCGTCGTGGCGGAGGCCCACGGTGAGGCCGAGCGCGTCGTTGATCTGCCACTCGTTCTCGGCGAACAGCGCCCACTGCTCGAACTCGAACGGGGCCGGCGCGACGCCGTCGACCAGTTCGGCGTCGATGTACTGCCCACCGGTGGTGAGGGTGTGGTTGCCGAAGCCGGTCACCAGCTTCAGGTCGGCGATCCGGTTCTCGTTCTCCAGCTGGCGTGGGCCTCCGGCACCCGGAACGCCGTCGGGCAGCAGCCGTCCGAGGGTCTCGGTCGATACCTGCTGCAGGCTGGCCTCGACTGCAAAGCGTTCGAAGCGGCCATCCCACGCCAGCAACGCCTGGTCACGGTTGAAGCGCAGGGTGTCGGCGTAGCCACCGCTGCCGAGGGTGCCCATCTGGCCCTGGCTGTTGTCGAACTTCTGCCGGTTGCCGGCCACGTCCAGCCACAGGTCGTGGTACTCGCTTGGCGTCCATGACAGGCGTGCGCCAACGTTGTGGCGGTGTGCCTCGACCGGGTTGGCGCCCATCCACGGCTCCACTTCGTTGCCGGAGTCGTCCTGGTAGCTGATGTGGGCGGCGTCGCGCCTGGACCAGCCGCCGCGCAGGGCCAGGCCCAGCCGGTCGGCGGCCAGCGGCCCGTCGAGGTAGAACTCCGTGCTGCGCTGGTCGCCGAAGGCGTCGTCACCCTGCAGCGTGGCCTGCGCGCCGACGCTGCCGCCCCAGGACTCGCCGACCTTGCGGGTGATGATGTTGATCACCCCGCCCATCGCGTCCGAACCGTACAGGGTCGACATCGGCCCGCGGATCACCTCGATGCGCTCGATGGCCGACATGGGTGGGATGAAGCTGTTGGCGGTGTTGCCGAAGTTGTTCGGGGCGACGTTGCCGGAGGTGTTCTGCCGCCGTCCGTCGATCAGCACCAGGGTGTACTCGGACGGCATGCCGCGCAGGCTGATCTGCGGTGCGCCGGTCTTGTCCACGCCGACGCCGACATCCACGCCTTCGACGTCCACCAGCACGTCGGCGAGCGAATGCACCGGGCGCGTCTCGAGTTCCTCGCGGGTGATGACGCTGATGCTCGCCGGTGCTTCGCGGACCATCTGCTCGAAGCCGGAGGCGGTCACGACCACGGCGTCGAGGTCGGTTGCGCTGGCGCCGGTGTCCGCCATCGCGGGCATCGACATCGCGAGTGCGACGGCGGCCGCCAGCAGGGTGGGGGCAGGGCGGTTGGAGACAGCAACGTGCATCAGGATCAATCCTCGGCTGGTCGCGGCGAGCGCTTGGGAAGAGGGGCTGGGCCGATGCGGTTCTCCGCCGGCACCCCGGCCGCGGGACGCAGGGCAAAGCCCCGCACCCACGGGAGGTGGCGCATCATAAAGGCAAACAAGAATGATTCGCAATCAGAATTGCGAAGAATGAGGACTCAGCGGTCGTCCCGGGTCCACACTGCGCCGTCCTCGACCTTCACCGGGCACTTCGCGACCGGCTCGTAGGCAGGTGCGCACAGTGCCCGCCCGTCCCGCAGGTCGAACTTCGCGCCGTGCAGCACGCACTCGATGGTGCCGGCCTCGGGATCGATCGCCCCCGCGGACAGCTCGTAGTCCTCGTGGGTGCACTGGTCCTCGATGGCGTAGAGCTCACCATCGAGGTTCACGACCAGGATCGGCGTGTCGCCGTCCCATGCCACGGCCGATTCGCCCGGCAGCAGTTCGCCGGTGGCGCAGACCCGCACCCAGTCAGTCATTGCAGTTCCTTTTCCAGCAACTCGAAACGCAGGTCGTCGCGCAGCGGAATGCCAAAGCGCTCGTCGCCATACGGGAACGGCCGGTAAAGGCCCGTGCGCCGGTAGCCCCGCCGCTCGTACCAGGCGATGAGGCTCTCGCGTTGCACGATCACCGTCATGCGCATCCGGTCCATCCCCAGCTCCTCGCGGGACACCCGCTCGGCCTCGGCGAGGATCGCGCGGCCAAGGCCGGAGCCTTGAAACGCCGGATCGACGGCGAACATGCCGAAGTAGCCGGCCGCATCGCCTTCATCGTCCTCGACCGCGACGTGCGCACACCCCAGCAGGGCTCCGTCGTGCTCGGCCAGCAACACCCGCGAGCGAGGCCGCGTGATGTCCTCCCGCAGTACCGCGGGGTCGATGCGCTGGCCCTCGAGCAGGTCGGCCTCGGTGGTCCAGCCGGCCCGGCTGGCCTCTCCCCGATAGGCGCGGGTGACCAGCGCGACGAGCGCCGGGACGTCGGCCAGGCTGGCATCGCGGAAGCCGGGCCGGATCATGCGGCCAACAGCTGCCGCACCTTCATCAGCGCCTCGGCGAAGGCGTCGATCTCCTCGAAGGTGTTGTAGAACGCCGGCGAGGCGCGGCAGGTCGCCGGCACCCCGAAGTGCTGCATCAACGGGTGAGCGCAGTGGTGCCCGGAGCGTACCGCCACCCCTTCCAGGTCGAGCAGGGTGGCCAAGTCGTGGGCATGCGCACCCTCGACCAGGAAGCTCACCACCGCCGCCTTTTCACGGGCGCGGCCGAAGATCCGGACTCCGTCGATGCTGTCGAGGCGCGAGGTCAGGTGCCGTAGCAGGGCCTGCTCGCGGGCCTCGATGTTCTCCATTCCTATGGCCGACAGGTAGTCGCAGGCCGCGCCCAGGCCGACGAACCCGGCGATGTTGGGCGTGCCCGCCTCGAAGCGGTGCGGCGGGTCGCTGAAGATGGTGCCGTCGAAGCGGACCTCGCGGATCATCTCGCCGCCACCCAGGAAGGGCGGCATCGACTCCAGGTGCTCGCGTCGCGCCCACAGTGCCCCGGTGCCGGTCGGTCCGGCCATCTTGTGTCCGGTGATGGCATAGAAGTCGCAGCCGATCGACGCGACGTCGACCGGCCGGTGCGGTGCCGCCTGTGAGCCGTCGACCACGGTGACGATGCCGCGCTTGCGGGCGATGCGGCAGATCTCGCGGACCGGGTTCACCGTGCCCAGTACGTTGGAGACATGGGCCACGGCCAGCAGCTTCACCTCGCCGGTCAGCAGCGAATCCAGCTGTTCCATGTCCAGGTCGCCGCGCTCGTCGATGTCCGCCACCTTGAGCGTGGCTCCGGTGCGCTGGGCGATCAGCTGCCAGGGCACGATGTTGGCGTGGTGCTCCATGCGGGTGACCACGATCGCATCGCCCGTCCTGAGCCGCGGCAGCGCCCAGCTGTAGGCGACCAGGTTGATTGCGAAGGTGGTGCCGCTGCACAGGACCAGTTCGTTGGGGCGCACGTTGAGGAAGCGTGCCAGCTTGCCGCGGGCCCCCTCGTAGGCTTCGGTGGCCTCGGTGCCCAGCGCGTGGACGGCGCGGCTGACGTTGGCATTGTGGTGGCGGAAGAAGTCGTCGACCGCCTTGATCACCTGCACTGGCTTCTGCCCGGTGTTGGCCGAGTCCAGGTAGACCAGCGGCTTGCCGTGCACCTGCCGCTGCAGCACCGGGAAGTCGGCCCGGATGGCCGCCCAGTCGACCGGTGCGGCACCTTCGGCCGTTGGCGGCCGCGACCCAGGCTGGGGAGGCTCCAGGCTCATGCCTCCCCCATGTCCGCGGCGACCGAATGCTGCAACGCCGTGTCCAGCCGCGCACCGATCGCGTCGCGGACCGCGGCCTCGTCGATCACCGAAAGCGGCTCGCGGCAGAACGCGGCGGTGAGCATCGCCCGTGCCTGGCCGGGCGGGATGCCGCGCGAGCGCAGGTAGAACATCGAGACCGGGTCCAGCTGGCCGACGGTGGCGCCATGGGCGGCCTGCACCTCGTCGGCGTGGATCACCAGCATCGGCTGGGTGTTGATCTCCGCCCCTTCCGACAGCAGCAGGTTCTTGTTGGACAGGTTGGCGTCGGTACCGTCGGCGCCCTCGCGGATCAGGATGCCGCCATGGAACACGGCCTTGCCCCGGTCCGCGCCAATGCCGCGCCAGGTGAGCTCGCTCGTGGTGTCGCGTGCGCCGTGGTCGATGTCCAGGCGGGTATCGAGGTGGCGGCGGCCGTCCGCCAGCAGCACGCCATTGGCATGGACGTGGGCGCGCTCCCCGCGCAGGGCGACGTTGAGTTCGTGGCGCGACAGGGCGGAGCCCAGTTCCAGGTCGATCCGGCGGTATCCGGCATCGGTGCCCAGCACGGCGTCGGTGCGGCATACCAGCGTGGCGCCGGTGGACTCCTCCTGCAGGCGCGCGTGGCGCAGGCTCGCGCCGGCGCCAAGCTCGACCTGCACCAGGCTGTTGGCCAGGTGGCGGTGTTCCCCCGCGGCCAGCAGATGCTCGACCAGGTCCAGCCGCGCGCCGGGCGCCAGGACGATCCGGTGGCGCAAATGCCAGGCGCTGTCGCTGGCGCCGGGGGTGCCGATGAACACCAGGCGGACCGCGTTGCCGCCGCGAGCGTTGGCGTCGGCCTGCAGAACCACGCCCTCGGTGGCGAGCGCGGTGTTGAGCCGGGCGAAGACCTCGGCCGGATCCGGATAGCGGCGCGAGAGGGCCTCGGCTGCCAGCGGATCGCCCGTTTCCAGCAACTGCGACAGCGGCCGCACGCTCACGCCGGTGGGCAGGCCGTCCAGGCTGGACAGCGCGGCATCATGCCGGCCGTTGACGAACACCAGCCTCGGGGCCGGGATGCCCGCCAGCACGGCGGGGTCCACGTTTACCGGCGCGCCCGCGGTGGCAAAGCTGCGCCGCTCGAGCGCACGCAGGGGGGTGTACTTCCACGCCTCGCTGCGGCGTCCGGGCAAGCCATCGCGCAAAGCGGCCGCCAGGGCCTCCTCGCGCAGCGGACCCAGGCCGGCGGCCTCCCGTCCGGGCAGGGCGTCGAAATCGCGGGCCAGGCTCTCGATCAGCGCGCTCATGCCTTCTCCGGGATGACCCGCTCGCTGATCCACTGGTAGCCGTGCTCTTCCAGCTGCAGGGCGAGCTCCGGGCCTCCGGACTCGACGATGCGGCCGTCCGCCAGTACGTGCACCACGTCGGGCTTGATGTAGTCGAGCAGGCGCTGGTAATGGGTGATCACCAGGAAGCCCCGGTCGGCCGCGCGCAAGGCGTTGACCCCATCGGCAACGGTCTTGAGTGCGTCGATGTCCAGCCCGGAGTCGGTCTCGTCCAGGATCGCCAGCCGTGGCTCCAGCAGGGCCAGCTGGAAGATCTCGTTGCGCTTCTTCTCGCCACCGGAGAAGCCCTCGTTGACCGCCCGGTGCAGCAGCTCGTCCTTCAGGTGCAGCACGGCGAGCTTCTCGCGCACCCGCTTGAGGAAGCTCATCGAGTCCAGCTCCTCCTCGCCACGCGCCTTGCGCTGGGCGTTGAGCGCGGTGCGCAGGAAGTAGGTGTTGTTCACCCCCGGGATCTCGACCGGGTACTGGAAGGCCAGGAACACGCCGGCGGCGGCCCGCTCCTCCGGCTCGAGCCCGAGCAGGTCCTTGCCGTCGAAGGTGACCGAGCCAGCGGTGACCTCGTAGCCCTCGCGCCCGGCCAGGATGTTGCCCAGCGTCGACTTGCCGGCGCCGTTGGGCCCCATCAGCGCGTGCACCTGGCCGGCCTGCAGCTCCAGCGACAGGCCCTTGAGGATTTCCTTGCCGGCGACGCTGGCGTGGAGG
>Ga0079224_100000632_pt1 | contig 35736 bp, 33 predicted proteins | sample Stecom2015_FD_80414 | JGI IMG/M metagenome (GOLD analysis project Ga0079224, IMG submission 80414) | Agricultural soil microbial communities from Utah to study Nitrogen management - Steer compost 2015 | ecosystem: Environmental > Terrestrial > Soil > Agricultural land | place: USA: Utah... | reverse complement strand
GCTCGCGCGCAAGTGGGGCTATCGCGTGAAGGGCGTGCCGCGCGACGAGGCCGAGATCATCGTATGCCGTAACAACTTCCACGGGCGCACGACGACGATCGTCGGCTTCTCGAGCGAGCCGCAGTATCGCGAGGACTTCGGACCGTTCACGCCGGGCTTCAAGCTCATTGACTTCGGCAGCACGGAGGCCCTGGCCAAGGCGATCGGCCCGAACACCGTCGCCTTCATGGTCGAGCCGATTCAGGCGGAGGCCGGCATCATCGTGCCGCCGCCGGGCTACCTGACCGAGGTGCGCGAGCTCTGCCGCAGGCACAACGTGCTGCTGATCCTCGACGAGATCCAGACGGGCCTCGGCCGGACGGGTAAGCTGTTCGACTATCAGCACGAGCCGGACGCGAAGCCCGATCTGCTCGTCCTCGGCAAGGCACTTGGCGGCGGCGTCTATCCCGTCTCGGCGGTGCTCGCGTCCGTCGAGGTCATGGGCCTGCTGCGGCCGGGCGATCACGGCAGCACGTTCGGCGGCAATCCGCTCGCCTCCGCGGTCGGCGAGGCCGCGCTCGAGGTCATCATCGACTCGCGGCTGCCCGCACGGGCGGCCGAGCTCGGCGCCCACCTGTTCGATCGGCTCTCGACGCTCGATTCACCGCACGTGCGGTCGATCCGGGGACGGGGGCTCCTCGTCGGCATCGAGATCGCCGAGGAGTCGGGCACCGCGCGGCAGTTCGCAGAGAAGCTGCTCGAGCGCGGCGTGCTCTGCAAGGACACGCACCGGCAGGTCATTCGGCTCGCGCCGCCGCTGATCGTGCAGCGGGAGCAGCTCGACTGGCTCGTCGAGCAGCTGAAGTTCGCGTTCCGCTGACCGAGAATGGCGTCGGGCACCCTTTCCCGGCTCAGGGGAAGCGTGTGACAGGTTCCTTTTCGCGCTCCGAAGGAGGTTGGGCATCATGGATCTCGGCTTGAAGGGCAAGAATGCGGCGATCACGGGTTCGAGCCAGGGGATCGGCTTCGCGATCGCGACCGCGCTCGCGAAGGAAGGCTGCAACGTCGCGCTGTCGGCGCGCGGCCGGGAGCGGCTGGACCGCGCTGTCGCCGAGCTCGAGGGCTACGGCGTCACGGCCTGCGGCATCGTTGCGGACCTGTCCACAGAGGACGGCTGCCGCGCATTCACCGAAGCCGCGGCGGAGAAGCTCGGCGGCCTCGACATCCTCGTCAACAACGTCGGCGGCATGATCCCCGGCAACCTCGAGACGATGAGCGCCGAGCACTGGGCGACGGCGCTCAACGTCAACCTGATGGCCGCCGTCTACACGACGAAGTACGCGCTGCCCCACCTGAAGAGGTCGAGCGCCGGCCGGATCCTCAACGTCTCGGGCGTCACCGGCAAGCAGCTGATGCCGGGCACGTTCTCGACGACGATCCCGAACGCGGCGATCATCGCCTTCTCGAAGCTGATGGCGGGCGAGCTCGGTGCGGCCGGCATCACGGTGAACAACATCTGCCCCGGCTTCACGAACACCGAGTCCTGGGGGCCGCGGGCCGAGGCGATGGCGAAGGTGCGCGGGACGACGGCCGAGCAGGTGCGCGCCGGCATCGCCGGCCAGACGCTGCTCGGCCGCTGGGCGGAGCCCGAGGAGATCGGCAACGTCGCCGCGTTCCTCGTGTCGGAGCGCAACAGCTACATGACGGGCACGACGGTCGAGGTCGACGGCGGCTTCAACCGCTACATCTGATCCGGTGCGGCCGGGCTCAAAGCGACTTCAGGTATTCGACGAGGTCGCGTTTCTCCCGGTCGCTGAGCCCGAGATGCTGAAACGAGTCGTAATGCTCGACGACGTCCATCAGTGTCTCGAACCGCCCGTCGTGGTAGAAGCCGCCTTTCGTGTGCGTCCACAGACCCTTCAACGGCGCGGTGCGATAGCGCTCGTCCGGGCTGCGGCTCGCCTGAAAGTCGTCGATGCCGATCTCGTCCGGCGTATGCAGGTTCCAGCCCGGCTCGGTGAAGAGCGGCGGCACGTGGCACGTGGCGCAGCGCGCCTTGCCGTCCGACGCGAACAGCGCCTCGCCGCGCTCCGCCGCCCTTCGATCGAAGCTGCCCCTCGGCGGCGCCGGCGCGGGCAGCGCGAGCTGATAGAAATGCAGCGCCGCGAGCTTCGGCGTAACGAGATCGGGGTCGTGACGGACGTTGCCGAAGCCGTTCGCCGCCGCGACCGGGAACTTGCCCGCATCGTCGAGCCGCGGGTCGTACAGCGTCCCCTTGCCTTGCATCTCGAGCACCGCGACGAGCGCGTTCCAGTACGTCACGGACCCCCAGCCGGTCGAGGTGTGCAGATTCACGCCCGCGAGGCCGAAGGCCGGCGGAATCAGCACGGCCGCCGAGCCGCCGTCCGGGCGAAACGGCTGCCCGTCGAGAATCAGCGCGGCGTCGAACTTGCCCGGGCCCCAGCTGCGGAGCACGTCGCGGACGGTATCCTCCGGTACGCCGAGCAGCTGCACGAAGGGCGCGACGCTCGGCGCGGCCGCGATGATCGCGCCGACATCGAGATCGCGGTTCGCCCAGCCGTCGAGCCGCCGGCCGATGCCTTCGGCGACCGAATCGTCGACCGTGCTGTGACAAAGCGCGCACGTGATGCCGACCGAGCGCAGCCTGCCTCCATCGTCGACGAACCCTTTGACGCCGACGACGGCGTCGAGCGCCAGAAGCTGCACGGTCACGGCCGGATCCTCGAGGTCCACGCGCCCGCGCCGCAGCCTCTGCACGAGCGAAGGCGGCAGCGCCGCCGAGTCGACCTTCAACCCGAGCTCGAGCGCCGTGGCCGGCGCGATTCCGGGCCCGACGCCTCCGTTCGCTTCGCCGGCGATGGCCTCGTGCAGGCGTAATCGATCGCCCCAGAAGTCCTCGTTGCCGAAATTGTCGTAACGGAACGTCTCCTGGCCGTCGGCGATCATCTCGAACGTGTTCTCCCACACGGCGAGCTCGAACCGCCCGTCGGGACGGCGCTCGTCGGCCGTAACCGCGGCGGCGGCGAAGCCGCACGCGGCGAGGGTCAAGATCGGTCGGGAATGGCGTAAGGCGCGCATGGTACCTCCCGTCGTCTCGGGGACCGCGAGAAACGCACGACGGCGGCTCGTCGCGACGGCCGCCGTCGAGTCGGCGTGAGTGAGTCCCCGATGCGCGGCGAAAGGTTTTCGCTCGGACCGGTACGGGTAATCGTGCCTACGCTTGCATCCGGGCCTACAGCGCGATGCAGACCGACTTCAGCTCCGTGTACATCTCGATGCCGACGCGCCCGTGCTCGCGCCCGAAGCCCGATTGCTTGAAGCCGCCGAACGGCATGTTCGCATCGACCGGACCATGGCAGTTGACCCACACGGTCCCCGCCTTGATCTTCGGCACGAGCCGATGGACCGCCGTCAGGTCGTTCGACCAGATGCTCGCGCTCAATCCGTACGGCGTGTCGTTCGCGAGCGCGGCGATCTCGTCGAGATCGTCGAAGCGCTGCGCGACGACGACCGGGCCGAAGATCTCCTCCTGCACGACCTTCATGTCGGGCTTCACGTTCGCAAGGACCGTCGGCTTCACGTAATAGCCCGAGTGATCGAGACGGTCGCCGCCCGCGACCACCGAGACGCCCGCCGCCCGGCCCGACTCGATGTAGTCGAGCACGCGCTGCTGCTGCTCGCGCGACACGAGCGGGCCCATCTCGGTGCTCGGGTCGAGCCCCGGACCCAGGCGGATGCCGCTCGCCGCGGCGCCGACGCCCTCGACGACCCGGTCGAACAGCTTGCTGTGCACGTACAGGCGGGAGCCCGCCGCGCACACCTGCCCCGCGTTGAAGAAGATCGCCTGCGACGCGCCCGCGGCCGCGGCTTGCGGATCCGCGTCGGGCAGCACGATCACCGGGGACTTGCCGCCGAGCTCGAGCGAGACGCGCTTCAGCGTCTCCGTCGCCGCGATGTTGATCTTCTTACCGACCTCGGTCGAGCCCGTGAACGCGATCTTGTCGACGCCGGGATGCGCCACGAGAGCGGCGCCGGCCGTCTCGCCGTAGCCCGTCACGATGTTGACGACGCCGGGCGGAAAACCGGCCTCCTGGATCAGCTCGCCGAGCCGAAGCGCGCTCAGCGGCGTCTGCTCGGCGGGCTTCAGCACGCACGTGCAGCCGGCCGCGAGCGCCGGGCCGAGCTTCCATGCCGCCATCGCGAGCGGGAAGTTCCACGGGATGATCTGCCCGACGACGCCGACCGGCTCGCGGCGGGTGTACGCCTCGAACGCGCCGCCGCGGCGGCCGCCGATAGAGACGTCGATCGTCGAGCCTTCGATCTTCGTCGCCCAGCCCGCCATGTAGCGGAAATAGTCGCGGCTGCCTGGGATGTCGACGATGCTCGCCATGACCTTCGTCTTGCCGTTGTCGATGCTCTCGAGCTCGGCGAGCTCGTCCGCATGACGGTCTATCAGGTCGGCGAGCTTCCAGATCAGCGCCTCGCGCTGCGAAGGCAAGAGCTCGCGCCACGGGCCGCCGTCGAACGCGCGCCGGGCCGCCTGCACGGCGCGATCAACGTCGGCGGCGCCCGCATCGGCCACCGTCGCGATCTGCCTGCCGCTCGCGGGGTCGTAGACGGGCACGACGGCATCGGACAGCGGCTCGACCCATTCCCCGCCGATGAGAAGCCGCGGCGGGCGCTCCAGGAACCGGGCAACGTTCGGAGAGGGTGCCGGCTGCGCGGCGATCGCAATGCTCATGATGATCCCCCCTGAAAAATGGTGTCAGACACCATTTTTCCGAAAAAAGGTGTCTGACACCATTTTTTGCACGTCTCTCAGGCGCGCAGACCGAAGAGCTCGATCGCGTTCTCCTTGAGGATCAGCGGACGCACGTCGGGGCGGAAGTCCGTCTGCTCGAAGTCGGCGAGCCATCGGTCGGGCGTGATGACGGGGTAGTCCGAGCCGAACAGCACCTTGCGCTTCAGCAGCGTGTTCGCATAGTGAATGAGCTGCGGCGGGAAGTACTTCGGCGACCAGCCGGAAAGATCGATGTAGACCTGCGCCTTGTGCAAGCAGATCGACAGCGCCTCGTCCTGCCACGGCCAGGACGGATGTGCGAGCACGATCGGCATGTCCGGGAAGTCGACGGCGACGTCGTCGACGTGCATCGGGTTGCCGTACTTCAGCCGCACGCCGCCGCCGCCCGGCAGGCCCGTCCCCATGCCCGAGTGACCGGTGTGGAACAACGCCGGCAGCTTCGCCTCGGCGATGACCTCGTAGAGCGGATATGCCATCCGGTCGTTCGGGAAGAACTCCTGGAACTGCGGATGGAACTTGAAGCCCTTGACGCCGTAGTGCTCGATCAGCCGCCGCGCCTCGCGCACACCGTCCTTGCCGCGCGCGGGATCGATGCTCGCGAACGGGATCATCACGTCAGCGTGCTCGGCGGCGAGCTCGGCGATCTCCTCGTTCGGGACGGGTTTCTGGCCCCGCGCCCGCTCGCCGTCAACGGTGAACACGATGCAGGCCATGCGGCGCTCGCGGTAATACTGGGCGATCTCGGGCACCGTCGGCCGCGGCGTGTCGTGCTTGAAGTATTTCTGCGCGGCGTCCTGGAACTTTCGCGCGGTCGCATCCTGCGGCTCGCGGACCGACGCCTCGACGTGCGCGTGGACATCGAATGCGACGATCGAGTCGACGTCGATGCGGGAAGCTGCGCTCATACGAGGATTCCCTGCACCTTGCCGACCATCTCCTCCTCCTTGCGGATCATCACGTCGATATCGCGATACTCGGGGATGGTGATGCCCTTGCGCGCCGCGGGCCGCTGATCGATCGCGTTCAGCCAGCGCTCGAGATGCGGCAGCCCCTCGATCGACACGCCCGACCACTTGTACGTGCGCACCCACGGCCAGTGCGCGATGTCCGCGATCGAGTAATCGCCGGCGAGATACTCGTGACGCTCGAGGCGCTTGTCGAGCACCTCGAACAGGCGGCGGACCTCGCGCTGATAGCGCTCGATCGCGTACGGAATCTTCTCGGGCGCGTAACGGTAAAAGACGTTCGCCTGGCCCATCATCGGGCCCACCCCTCCCATCTGGAACATGAGCCACTGGACGACCACCGAGCGGCCCTTGCGATCCGACGGCATCAGCTTGCCGGTCTTCTCCGCGAGGTACATCAGGATCGCGCCGGACTCGAAGACGACGAAGCCGTCCTCGTCATGATCGATAATCGTCGGGATGCGGCCGTTCGGGTTGAGCTCGAGATACCACGGCTCCTTCTGCTCCTTCTTCTCGAACGAGATCGGGCGGACGCGGTACTCGAGCCCGAGCTCCTCGAGGGCGATGGAGACCTTGTGGCCGTTCGGCGTCGATGCAGTAAACAGCTCTATCATGCCCAGGATCTTCCTCGAACGTTTGCCTAGCCTCGACGGATAGCCTACCGCAATCGGCCCTGCCCCGCGGGCTCGGCTTGGGTCCCGGCGGCCCGCGGCGGTAATCTTCATAAATTGGTGTCAGACACCTTTTTCCGGAAAAAGGTGTCTGACACCAATTTTCGACACCAATTTTCGGGCCGGAACGAGGAGCGGAGATTGCGACTGACGGATCGAGAGCGGGCGATGCTGGACGGCGCCGAGGGCAAGGCCAGGCAGAAGGCCATGGAGCTTCTCGTTCGCTACGGCGAAGCGCTCGGCGCCGAGCGCTTCGTCGACACCACGAACGTCGCCGGCGTCCCGGGACAGCCGACCCCGTTTCTCGCCGAGTATTACAAGAACTATCCAGGCGGGCTGGACGCGATCTTCTCGCACTTCGACCTCGACAGCGACGAGCTCGTCGAGATGCCGAAGGTCGCGACCCGCGCCTGCCACCTGCAAGGCGGCTACGACCCGGATCACTGGCAGATCCTGGGGGCGTCACCGGAAGCCGCGCGGCGCGGCCGCGAAGGCGAGCGCTACGCCGCCGACCACGGCATCGAGATCCTGAAGACCTGCACGCCGTATCTCGTCGGCAACGTGCCGAAGCGCGGCGAGCACTGCGCGTGGATGGAGTCGTCCGCCGTCATCTACTGCAACGCGGTGCTCGGCGCACGCACGAACACCGAGGGCAGGGAGAGCACGAGCGCGGCCATGCTGACGGGCAAGATCCCGTACTTCGGCCTGCACGTCCCCGAATGCCGGCTCGGCACGCACCGCATCGAGGTCGATATCGGCATCGACAGCATCATGGACTGGGGCATGCTCGGCTACTTCGTCGGCGACGTCGTCCAGGAGCACATCCCCGTGCTGACCGGCATCGAGCGGGCGCCCGACCTCGTGCGCTACAAGCACTTCGGCGCGGCCGCCGCATCGTCGGGCGGCGTCGAGATGTATCACATCGTCGGCATCACGCCGGAGGCCCCGACGCTCGACGACGCGTTCGGCGGCCGCTCGCCCGTCGAGGTCCTCCGCTACGGCCGCGAGGAGCGGCGGCGCACGTACGAGGCGCTGAACGCGAACGCGAGCGATACGAACGTCGACTACGTGATGCTCGGCTGCCCGCACGCGGCGCTCGAGCAGATCGAGGAAGCCTGCCGGCTGCTCGACGGGCGGCGCATCAGCGAGAACTGCCGCCTGTGGATCTTCCCGTCGCGGGCCGTCCGCCGGCGCGCCGACGAGGCCGGCCTGACGGAGGTGATCCGCAAGGCCGGCGGGCACGTGCTGACCGATACCTGCTCGGCCATCGGCCAGGCGCTGCCGCCGGGCACGAAGGTCGCGGCGCTCGATTCGGCGAAGCAGGTGCACTACCTGCCCGCGATGATGGGCATCGAGGCCTGGTTCGGCAGCACCGCGGACTGCATCGATGCGGCGCTGACCGGGCGCTGGCGCGGAGAGCTGCGATGAGCGTTCGAGAGAAGACGCCGGCGGCCGGGGCCCCGGCAGCGGACGACGAAGCCGAGACGATCGTGCTGCGCGGCCGCAAGGTCGTCGGCGGCCGCGCGGAGGGCGAAGCGCTCGTCACGCGGCAGACGATCTCGGGCTGGGGCGGCGTGCATGCGCTGACCGGCACGATCATCGAGAGCCGGCACGAGCTCAAGGGGCAGAGCTTCAAGGACAAGGTGCTCGTGTTCCGGGGCGCGAAGGGCTCGTCGGGCTGGTCCGTGGTCTTCCATACCGCGCGGCTCGCCGGCAGCGCACCGAAGGCGATGGTGTTCAACGAGATGACGACGAAGGTCGCGCTCGGCGCCGTCGTCACGCGCGTGCCCGCGGTCACCGCGCTCGACCGGGATCCGCTCGAGATCATCGAGACCGGCGACTGGGTGCGTGTCGACGGCGACGCCGGCATCGTCGAGGTCGTGAAGCGGCGGGCGGCCGCGAAGGAGCGCCCCTGACCCTGCGCATCACCGCGGACATCGAGATCCCGGACGACGAGATCGAGCTCGCGGCCGTCCGGGCCCGGGGGCCCGGCGGACAGCACGTCAACAAGGCCGCAACCGCCGTGCATCTGCGTTTTGACGCGGCGAACAGCCCGTCGCTGCCCGACGAGTGCAAGGCGCGCCTGCTCGCGATGCGCGACCAGCGCGTCACGAGCGACGGCGTTGTCGTGATCAAGGCGCAGCAGTATCGCAGCCTCGAGCAGAACCGGGCCGCGGCGCTCGAGCGACTGCGCGCTCTGCTTCTGAAGGCGCTCGAGACGCCGAAGCCGCGCAAGCCGACGCGGCCGTCGAAGGCCGCCGTGCGGCGGCGCCTCGAGGAGAAGGCGCGCCGCGCCGAGGCGAAACGCCGCCGGGTCAAGCCGCTCGACGAGTGACGGGGCACGCTTCTTGCTGCGTGCCCGGTGTGAGCCACCCCTACTCGAGCTCCCCGGAGGCGCCCGGCGCACCGACCGGCGCCTCGCCGGCCAGGGCCGCGATAAAGCAGCCGCACGCGAGATCCCGCACGCTCGTCGTCGTGAATCGTAAGGCGAGGAGCGGCAACGCGGACCTCGACCCGGCCCTCGCGGCGCTCGGCGGCGCGTTCGGCGCGCCGGCGGTGCTCGACGTCGAGGACCCCGGACAGCTGCGGGAGCGGCTGCACGAGGCTTGCGGCCCGGACGTCGGCCGCGTCGTCGTCGCCGGCGGCGACGGCACCGTGAACTCGGCGCTCGAGGTGGTTCTGCTCGCCCGCAAGCCGCTCGGAATCCTGCCGCTCGGCACGGCGAACGACCTCGCCCGGACGCTCGGAATTCCGACCGATCTCGAGGCCGCCGCCCAGCTGATCGTTGCCGGGCGCACGAAGCGAATCGACGTCGGCGTCGTGAACGGCCGCTACTTCCTGAACGCGGCCGGCATCGGCTTCAGCACCGCCCTTTCGAACGAGCTGCCGGGCTGGGCGAAGCGCCACCTGGGCCCCCTCGCCTACCCGCTCGCCGTCGTGCGGCGCTGGCGCCGTCACCGCCCGTTTTCCGTCGTGCTGCGGGGCGAGGGCGCGCCGGCCCGCCGTCGCGTGATCCAGGTGACGGTCGCGAACGGCCGCTTCTACGGCGGCGGGATGACCGCGGAGCAGGACGCGCGCATCGACGACGGGCAACTCGACGTGGTGATGGTCCTGCCCGCCGCGTGGTGGCGCCAGATCCTGAGCGTGATCGGACTGAAGCGCGGGGTCTATCCCGAAGCCGTGCCCGTCGTCGCCGAGCGTTCCGCCGCTTTCGGGCTCACGACGCCGCGGCCGCACTGGATCGCGACGGACGGCGAGCCGACGACGCGGACCCCGGCAACGTTCGCCGTGCTGCCGGGCGCGCTCGAGGTGTACGTGCCGTGAGCGTCGTGAAGGACGCAGCCACGGCCCGCCTCGACGACCTCCACCGGGAAGGGATGGAGGTGATCGGCGTCCTCGAGGATCTCGAGGCGCGCATCGACGACGTCGACCTCAAGGGCCTCGTCGCCGCGCACGCGGCCGCGCAGCGGACCCTGCTCGAGCGCATCGCCGACCTTCGGCGGGCGCGCGGCGAGATGCCGCACGCCGCCGATCCGGAGCGCTCGCATCTCGAGGCGGCCGGCGCATTCGTGCGCGCCGTGCTGCTGCCGGGGCACACCTCGGCCCATTACAACGACTCGCTCCTGCAAGCGGCGGGCAGGATCGAAGCGCGCCTCGACGCCGCCCTCGCGCTCGATCCGGATCCCCGGATGCGCGGTCTGCTCGAGTCGTTCCGCAACGACAACGCCGCCTTCCAACGGGCGCTGCGCCTGCGAGCGGAACGAGGGGGCTGACCCCTTCGGCAGGGCCTTACGCCCCGCGCAGCGTCGCGACGGGCGGGTGGCTCACGACCGAGCGCACCGCGAGCGTGCCGGCGACGCCCACGACCCCCGCGCCCGCCGCGATGCCGGTGAGCCAGAGCCCGAGCCCGGGGGAGTAGTCGAGCTCGAACAGCTCGGCCGCGACGACCAGCCCGACGAGCCCAGCGCCCGCCGCGGCGAGCGCGCCGGCGAGCAGCCCCAGCACGGCGAACTCGGCCGCGACGCCCTTCAGCACGACCGCGCGCCTCGCGCCGAGCGTGCGCAGCACCGCGCTCTCGAACATCCGCTCGTCGCGGGTCGACTGGATCGCGGCGAGCAGCACCATGAGGCCCGCCGCGAGCGTGAACACGAAGACGTACTGCACGGCGAGCGCGGCCCGGTCCATCGCGCTGCGGACCTGCTCGAGCGTCGCGTCGATGTCGATGATCGACAGGCTGGGGAAGCGCCGGGCGAGGTCGAGCATTACGCCGCGGCGGTCGGGCGGCACATGGAAGCTCGTGATGTACGTGTGCGGCACATTCTCGACGCTGCCGGGATTGAGCACCATGAAGAAGTTCGGGCGGAACGAGTCCCACTGAATACGGCGCGTGCTCGTGATGCGGACCGTGATCTCCTGCCCGCCGATGCTGTACGTCAGCGTATCCCCGAGCGCGAGTCCCATCTCGGCGAGCTCCTCGTGCTCGATCGAGACCTGCGGCTCCGCGTCGTCCGGTCCCCACCACTCGCCGTCGACGATCCGGTTGTCGTCGCCGAGGGTCGCCGTCCACGTGAGGTTCTGCTCATCGCGCAGCTCCTCCGCCGCACGCTCGTCCCTGGCCCGGTACTCCGCGAGCGGTGTGCCGTTCACGCGGCTGATCCTGCCCCGCGCGAGCGGCGTGAACCCAGGCAGTTCGATGCCCTCGGCCTCGAGGAACGCGGCGATCGCCGCGCGCTCGTGCGGCTGGAAGTTGATCACGAAGTGGTTCGGCGCCGATTCGGGCAGCGTCGCCTGCCACTCCTCCATCAGCTCCACGCGCACGACGGTCAGGAGCAGCAGCACCATCAGCCCGATCCCGAACGCGACGACCTGGATGCTGCTCTCGCGGCCGCGGCGGCCGACGTTCGCAATCCCGTATCGCCACGCGACGCCGACCCCGCCGCGAACGCGCTGCAGGACCTCGACGAGGAGACGGCCGGCGGCGTAGAGGACGGCCAACGTTGCCGCCGTGCCGCCGAGCACGTAGGCGATCAGCCGAACGTCGCCGAACAGCACGTACAGCATCGCGCCGAGCCCGGCGCCCGCGAGGCCGTAGATCGCGAGGTAGCGGGGCGGCGGCGCGTCGAGGTCGTTGCGCAGGACGCGCGCCGGCGGCACGCCGCGCAGCTGCAGCAGCGGCGGCAGCGCGAAGCCCAACCCGACCGCGAGCGCCGTGAACGGTCCGAGCCACAGCCCGGCGAGGCCCGGCGCGGGCAGCTCCGTCTCGATGAGCTCCGCGAGCAGCGCGGTCAGACCGAGCTGCGCGGTGTAGCCGACGAGGCTGCCGACGGCACCGGCGGCGCCGATCAGCAGCACGAGCTGCGCGAGCGAGAGCCGCAGCACGTCGCGCTGGCGCGCGCCGAGGCATTTCATCAGCGCCACCGCATCCAGCCGCCGGGCGACGAAGCGCCGCGCGGCCATCGCGACGGCGACCCCGCCGAGCAGCACGCTGACGAGCGCGGACAGCACGAGAAACCGTTCGGCACGCTCGAGCGACGCGCGGACCTCCCGACCGCGGTTCCGCGCGTCCTCGAGCTCGTCCTCGGCCCGCAGCCGCGGCTCGAGCCAGGCACGGAACGCCGCGATATCGCCAAGGTCGCCGGCGAAGAGCCCCTCGTACTCGACGATGCTGCCGGGCTGCACGAGCCCCGACGCGAGCACGTCCTCGTAGGCGAGCAGCAGCGTCGGCGCGAGCTCCATGAACCGCCAGCCTTCGTCCGGGCGGAACTCGAGCGTGCGCGTGATCCGCAGCGACAGGCTGCCGATGTCGAGCACGTCGCCGACGTCGAGGCCGAGGCGCGCGAGCAGGCTCGGCTCGGCCCACGTCTCCCCCGGAGCCGGCACGCCTTCGGCGCGGCGTGCCCCGCCGCCGAGCCGATCGGCGACCCGCAGCTCGCCGCGCAGCGGATACAGGCTCGTCGCGCCGCGCACGTCGGCGAGCGAGCTGCCCTCACCGCTCATGACCACGCTGCGAAAGTGCACGATCCTCGCGGTTTCGAGCCCCCGCGCCGCGGCTTCCCGAAACAGCTCCTCGGGCAGCGGCAATGTCGACTCGACGCGCAGATCCGCCGCGAGCGCCTCGCCCGCCTGCTGCGCCATCGTCTGCCGGACCCGGTCGGTGAAGAACGTGACGGCGCCGATGGCCGCAACCGCGACCACGAGTGCAATCAGCAGCACGAGCACCTCGCCGGATTTCCAGTCGCGGACGAGGAACCGGGCGGCGAGGCTCCACGGGGCTCTCTTCATGGCCGGCTCGGAATTTCGCCCGACGGCCGGAACGGCCGGCCGCCTCGGGCGGCCCGCCATGATGTCACACCGGAATCGCCGGGGGTACGATAGAGCCCAGGCGGCCGGACGGGCGGCCGCCCGGCGACGTCGAGGGGGGTCGCCGGAGAACCAGAACTACGATAACCACTTTCCCGAGCCGCGAACTCGATATGGACTCCGATCCGGGATCGAAGCGTTCCCCGGGCTTGAGCGCGGACGCGCTCCTGCGCCGGAACTACATGTTTCGGGGACTGCCCGAGCGGACCTTGCAGCGGATCGCCGCCCGCGTCGGACGCAGGCTCTACCAGAAAGGCGCCGTCATCTTCTCGCAGGGGGACCCGGGCGATGCGCTGTACGGCGTCGCCTCGGGACGGGTCCGCATCAGCGCGAGCGGTGCCGGCGGACGCGAGGTGTTCCTGAACATCATGGAGCCGGGCGACACCTTCGGCGAAATCGCCGTGATGGACGGCCTACCGCGGACGGCCGGCGCGACCGCGCTCGAGCGCACGACTTTGATCGTGCTCAAACGCGTCGACTTCATCGCGCTCGTCGAGCAGGAGCCCCGCCTCGCGCTGCACCTGCTGAAGCTGCTGTGCGAGCGGCTACGCTGGACGAGCGAGCTCGTCGAGGAATCCGCGCTCCTGTCCGGGCCCTCGAGGCTCGCGAAGCGCCTGCTGATCCTCGCCGAGCAGCACGGCCGTCCGGCGGATCCGGGCGAAGGACACGAGCTCGAAATGCGGATCTCGCAGGCGGAGCTCGCGCACTTCCTCGGCATCTCCCGCCAGATCGTGAATCAGCACCTCGGCGACTGGGCCAAGTCCGGCTGGGTCCGGCTCGGACGCGGCAGGATCGTGATCGCCGATCCCGCCGCCCTTCAGAGCCTGGTGGTTGACGGCACGTCGTCGAGCGGCTGACGCCTCAGCCGGCGCCCCGGCCGGCCGCCGAACGTCCCTCGTCAGCAGGGGATGCAGAACCAGTTGCCGAAGTACATCACCCAGCAACAGCGGTCGCTCTGCGGACCGGTCTGCACGCTCGTCATCGTGCTCGTCTTGCCGTCTGCCGAGATATCCCCGGTTCCCCCGACAGCGGCCAGCGGTAACGCAAGCGCGATGCCGAGCAGAAAACCTCTCACCTTCTTCATGACTCTTTCCCCCACTACGTTAACGCAACGACCTCGTGCGGCGAGCCAAGCGTGACAGCGCCCGTGCCCGCCGTCTGTCAGGAGGACGACAGTACCGGCCATCTCGCCGCTTGTGTCAGGAACCTGACAGAACCGCTCCCCGGTCTTTGATATCTCTGCTCGCCTACCGGCAACACGCCAGCGAGGATGAAGGAATGGATGCTGCAGACGAGATCCTTAAGCTCGTGCGCACGGTCGCCGGGCTGCCTCGCGAAGACCAGTACCGAATGCTGCGGCTGGTGGATCTGCTTTCGCTGGCACCCTACTCCGTCCAACAGCGAAGCCACGAGCGCCTGCGCGAGCTGCTCGATGCCAATCCGCAATCCAAGCTCGAGTGCGTGGACGGCATCGACGACCTGATCGACTTTCTGGAGCGCGCCGTGACCGGCTCCGAGGATCGCTCGTCGAGCTGGAGCGGATTGCCGCCCGGCCTGCTGCGCGGAACGACTCAGTAGCCTCTCCTCCTCCGGCTGCCGGCGCGGCGCCCGCAGCACTCACTTCACCGTCACGCGCACGATGCCGTCCCAGTCGCCGCCGGCGGCGGCAAGGGTCCGGCACTGGTCCGCGTAGAAGCGGCTCGCTCGATCTTGCGGGAAGCGCTCGAGCAGCACCGTGAAGCGCGTCTCGGCGAGCGCGAAATCGCCGGCTGCGAACGCGGCCAGGGCCTCGGCGAACGCCTCGTCGAGCTCGAGCAGCGCGGCCTCAGCCGCATCGGCCGGCGCCTGCAGCTCGAGGACCGCGACGGGCGTTCGCTTGCCGACCAGCAGGAACCGCCCCAGCGGCCGGTAGACGAAGCCTTCGGCGCAGCCCGCGGCGGCGGAGACCAGAATCCGCGTCCCGAGCAGGCGGTTCAGGCCCTGCAGGCGCGACGCGGTATTGACAATGTCGCCGACGGCGCGGAACTCCCCGCGTACGCTCGCGCCGACGTTGCCGAGCAGGAGCTGGCCCGAATCCAGCCCGATTCGGGTCGGCAGCTGGCCGCGCCCCTGCGCCCGGTTGAACGCCTCGGCGGCGTCGAGGACCTCGAGCGCGGCCCGGGTCGCGGCGAGGCGGGTCTCCGCCGCGGAGGACGCGGCCGGCCACACCGCGATCATCGAGTCTCCGCCGATGTCGGAGACGATGCCGCCGTACCGGTGCACGGCCTGGACCAGCGTGTCGTAGTACGCGTCCATCAGCTCGCCGAGCGCGGACGGGTGCAGGGCCTCGGACAGGGTCGTGTAGCGCTCGACGTCCGACACGAGGCACGTGCCGTGCACGAGCTCGCGGCTTGCCCGGGGGCGCAGCGATTCCTTCGCGAGCCGCTCGACGACGTCCGCGGGCACGTAGTAGCCGAGGGCCGTGCGAATCCGCTCGCGCTGCCTGCGCAGCAGACCGTGATTCCATGAGAGGCCGAGCAGCAGCGCGAGCGGCAGCTGCACACCGAGCGGCACGACGAGCGGCCCCCACAGACGGGCCGAGTCGAACGCCGCGTACGTGCCCGCGGCATAAAGCGCCGCGAGCAGGAATCCGGTCACGACGGCCGCGAAGCCGCGGGTCAGCACCGCCAAGGCGGCCGCCATGATGCCCCACAGGGCCACGACCGCCCAATGCAACGGCAACGGCAGCGGCGTGATCGGCTCGAGCCGGAGCAGGTTCGCGAACAGCGTCGCGCCCACCTCGACGCCGGCCAGCCTCCGCCCCGAGTCGTCGGAGAAGACCGAGACGAACACGTCCTGCTGCTGCGACGGCCGCCGGCCCTCGGAGAAGCCGACGAAGACGACGCGGCCGGCGACGAGCTCCCGCAGCGCCGCGACATCCGCGTGCAGCGCTTCGTGGAACGGAATGGTTTCGATCGTACGAGGAGGCCCGTAGTAGTTGAGGTAACGGCTGTCCGCGCCGCCGTACAGCTCGATCAGCGCGCGCAGCAGCGCGTCGCCCCCGTCCGGCTCGTCGAGCGCCGCCCGCAAGTCTTCCGCGAGAGCCGGGTCCGCCCGAAAAATCCACCTGAGCCGGCGCATGACCTCGTGCAGACCGTGCTCGAGCACCGCACCGAGATCGAGCATGCTCCGCATTCCGGCGTGCTCCGGTCGGACGGCGACGAGCATCTCGATCAGCCTCTCGTGTGCGGGCAGCGCGTAGGCGTGCGCCGCGACGGCGGGCAATGACGGCGAGTCCCCGGCGCGGCCGAAGGTCCACGATTGGCTCACCCGCGCAGGCACGAACGGCAGCATGAACGGGGCCGTCGCGAGCGCCGCCCGCCGCAGGGGCTCGGCGGGCAGGAACCGCTGATCGCCGACGAACGGAAACTCGTCCACCTCCTGCACGCGTTCCGCGAGGATCACGTTGCCGGCCGCCTCGATCGCGCGGGCGAGCCGCAGGTCCCCGTCCGGGTCGTCGCGGCGCTCCTCCTCGAACATGATGTCCATCGCGATGGCGGCAGGGCCGGCCGCGGCGAGCCGCTCGATGAGCTCGGCATGGCGGGCGCGCGGCCATCTGCCGACGTTCCTGTCGAGGCCGAGCGCTTCCGCGCTCTCGACCGACAGGCTCACGATCAGCGCTTCTTGCGGCGCCTCGATCGGACCGCGCGCGACGAACAGCGCGCCGAGCCCGATCGCCTCCTCGACTCGCAGGACCTGCGGGATCGCGCTCAGCACGACGCCGAGCATGCCGATGCCCGTCGCGAGGACGGCGACGCGTCTTCCAACCGAGCTCATTCCCGGCATCCGAACGGGGCTGCGCGTGCAGCGAAGACCGATCGACGGCGGGCGAGACGCGCGCCATCGCTGCTCAGCGACCGCTTCGTCCCAGCCCCAAGATCGAGTCGCTTGACACGTATTGCCCCGCCTTTAGACTGAGCCGCTGACGGGAGGGGGGCCCAATATCGACTTCGTTGCATTCCGTCGTCCGCTTCAGGGCCCGCGACGCGCCTTAGAAGCCACAACGAGAAGCCCATTGATGGCACATCTCTCGGCGAAGACCCCGGTCGAGCCGGCCCAGCCTTCCACCCGCTCGGGCGCCGACGAGAGTAGCGCACTCCCCGGCCTCGCCGCATCCGTGCTGTTGTCCTGCTTCCTGCTGATCGGCGAGCTGGCCGCGGCGAGCACGGAGCGGGCCTGCCCGAACGAATGGCGGGCCGAGGTTGTGCATGCCGAGGGCACGGTCGAGCTCGCGATGCCGCCGCAGTGGATCCCGGTACACAGGGGCATGCTGCTATGTGACGGCGACTTGCTTCGTACCGGACCGTTCAGTCGTGCGGCGATCCGGCTGCCGGACGGCAGGGGGACCGCCGTATCGATGCATCCCCACTCCGTCCTGCGGCTGCAGGCCCGCGCGGACGGGACGGAGCCCTGGTACCACGTCGTCGTCAAGGTGCTGAAGGGCCTCGTTCACGCGATCAGCCGGGACCCTCGCTCCCTCGCCTTCGACACGCCCTTCGTGAACGCCGCGATCGAGGGCACCGAGCTCGTCGTGAACGTCCGCGAGGACGGAACGACGATCGACGTGATCGAGGGCGAGGTCGTGATGAGCAATTCGCTCGGCGTCGCGACGGCCGTCGGCGGCACGAGCGGATTCGCGGCCGTCGGCCGGGAGCCCGAGGCCGAGGCCGCGGACGTGCTCCGCGCGATCGATTGGGCCCGGCGCTACGCCCGGATCATTCCCGGAGCGCTGCCGGCCCCCGATGCCGTCCCGACCGGGATGGAGGCGGGCTCGGCGGCCTTCCACGCGCGCCGCGCCGCCAGCCGGCTCGGCGTCGGCGCGGTGAACGAGGCGGAGGAGGATCTCGACGCCGCGCTCGCCGCCGATCCGGCCCACGGGGAAGCGCTGGCGCTCCGGGCCGTGATCGCGCTCGGACGGCAGGAGCGCGAGCGGGCGCTCGCGCTCGCCCGGCGGGCCGTCGACTCGGCGCCCGAGTCGCCGGCCGCCCACCTTGCGCTCTCGCACGCCGCGGAGAAGCGCGCGGACCGGAACCTTGCGCGGGAGAGCGCGGCGGCCGCCGCGCGCCTCGCGCCCGATCATCCGTACGCGTGGGCTCGGATCGCCGAGCTCAGGGCCGGTGACGGCGACTACCGCGGCGCGCGGCAGGCGGCCGAGCGGGCGCTTATGATCGACCCCGGGCTCGCCCGGGCGCATACGATCCTCGGCTTCATCGAGCTCGGAAGCGGCAAGGCGTCCGCGGCGGAAGCCGCGTTTCGCGAAGCGGTATCGGCCGACAGCGGGGACGCGTCCGCGCGGCTCGGGCTCAGCCTCGCGCTCTATCGTCAGGGCCGCAAGGAGCTCGCACGGCGAGAAGCGGAGAACGCGCTCGCGATCGATCCGACCAACTCGACGCTTCGCGCGTATCTCGGCATCGTCTACGACGACGAGAACCGCGCCGAGGTCGGGCAGACGCTGCTCGACATCGCGAAGCAGCTCGACGCCGAGGACCCGACGGGCTGGTATTACGACGCGGCCCGCAAGCAGCACGAGAACCGCCTCGTCGAGGCGATGCTCGACTTCAGGCGCGGGTTCGCTGAGACCGGCCGCCGCAGCGTGTACGGCGCGGAGTTTCCGCTCGAGGAAAACCTGCTCGCCCGCAGCGCCGGCATCGGCCGGCTGCATTCCGCGCTCGGTCTCGAGCGCCTCGGGCTGCTCGCCGCGTGGCGGGCGCAGTTCGACGATCCGGCGGAGTACTCGGGCTATCGTCTGGCGGCGGACCTCTACGGGCACCGCCCGCGCCATCAGCGCGCGCGGGTCAACGAGGTGCATCAGGCGATCATCCGCCAACCGCTCAACGTCACGCCGATCCAGGCCCAGCTGAGCGAGGCGAGACCCTTCCTGCACGACATCGCGGGACCGAGCCCGCTTCTGTTCCAGGAATATCACCCGCTCGTCAGGGAGAACGGCCTGTTCGCGCAGCTTTCCGCGGTCGCGGCCGGGCAAGATACGCGCGGGCTCGACTTCGCGCTGAACGGCGTGCACGACAGCGTCTCGTACAACCTTTCGCTGTTCGACTTCGAGACCGACGGTTTTCGGGAGAACAACGATTTCGACGAGCGGGTGCTCAGCGCAATCACGCAGGTGCGCCTGAAGGGCGCGACCACGTTGACGGCGGAGCTGCGCAGCAGCGACGTCGAGAAGGGCGACCTCGCCCTTCGCTTCGATCCCGAGGCCTATTCGCCGTCGTTCCGAGAAATCGAGTCCGCGGACTACCTGCTAATCGGCGTGCGTCACCGCGCGTCCGGCGGAACGTGGTTGGCGACGGTCATCGCAGAGCAAGCGGACCTCGGTTTCGACGGCCTCGGGCTATTCGCTCAAACGGGTTCACGGCGCGGTACCGCGCTCGACATCCAGCACGTCGCAGATCTCGGCACCTTTAGCCTGACCTCGGGTGCTCGTTACCTCGACCAGCAACAACGCGACGAGCTGTCCGGGCAACCGCCGCCGATCTTTGAATCCGCCGAGCCGGTCGCAGTGCCGCCCCCCAGTCTCGCAGCGGGAAACGTTATCCAGAGCCGCCATGACGTCACCCATAGCAGCGTCTACGCCTACGGCAACATCGAGCTCTCCGACTCGCTACGCGCGACGCTCGGCGCGAGTCTCGAGGAAGTGGAATCCTTCCGCGCGTCACGCCGCAGCTTCGGACCCAAGCTGGGCGTGATGTGGGACATCGATTCGCGCACCACGCTGCGGGCCGCGGTCATCCGCGCGCTGCAGCCGCCGTTCGTGTCCAAGCACAACATTCAGCCCACGCTCGAACCGACTCATATCGTCGGGTTCAACCAGCAGTACTTCGGCGCCGACGGCGAAGTTGCGCGGCGGTACGGCGTCGCGCTCGATCACGCGTTCTCGGATACGCTGTTCGGCGGTCTCGAGTTCTCGAAACGTGACGTCGAGATGCACTTCTATACAATCGACAGGGAAACCTCCGCACTGCGATCGCACCGCATACGGCGCGACGAGCGCTCGCATCTCGCGTATCTTTACTGGCTTCCGACGCCGTACATCAGCTTTGCCGCGTCGTACGAGTACGATGACTTCGATGCCGGGGGCGCCAGGCTGCCCGAAGGGTTCAGCGCGCTCGAGACGCACCGGATCCCGCTGCGGTTCACCTACTCGCATCCCTCCGGGATCAGCGCGAGCGTCGAGACGCGCGTCGTCGACCAGTCGGGCTATTTCAGCCCGATATCGGACGACGAGCGGCCGCCGGAGTACGGCGAGGACCGGTTTTGGACGGTGGATTTCTCGGTCAGCTATCGCCTCCCGTCGAAACGGGGGCAGCTGTCCTGGAAGGTGCTGAACGCGACCGGCGAGCAGTTCCGCTCCCAGGACATCGATCCCGAGAACCCCCGGCTCGTCCCGGTTCGCATGATGCAGTTGGCTTTCACACTATCCTATTGAAAAAGGCGAGATTCCGCGTTCGCAGCGAGGGAGGATACGGCGTAACGTGCGCTTCCGAGCAGTCAAATGACATAACGCCGCAAATACCCCCGAAATTGGGAGCTATGCTGCGCGAACGTTGTATGAGTAAAATTCATTAGGTTCATTGCTTGAACAACAAAACAAGAGGTCACGGGTTCATGTCCTTACAGGCACAGGGCAATACGCGCTCCGGGGAGATCGCCGAGCTGCTCCACGAGCGCGTTTCACGACTTTCGAGGCAGCTCCGTCACATCGAGTTGCCCGCGGGCATGACCCCCGAGCGGCTCAGCACCCTCTCCGTGATCGACAGAAGCGGCCCGATTTCGGTCACCGCGCTGGCGGATCGCGAGATGGTGCGGCCGGCGACGATGTCGAGGATGGTGTCGGCGCTCGTCGATGAGGGTCTGGTCAGGCGGCGGGAAGACAAGGCAGACGGGCGCGGCGTACTGGTCACGGTGACCGCAAAGGGCCGGCGCATCTATCGAAGAGCCCAGCAGCAGCGCCTCGAGCAGCTCGCGGTAGCCTTGAATGAGCTGACGCCTCAGCAATTGAGCGCGATGCGCGAGCTCGCCGACGTCCTCGAAAGGCTTACGGCGCTGCTCGACAGCGCCTCTTCCGGCTGATCCGCGCCCAGGCCGGCTCCTCCCCGAACGTCCCGGCACTGTCCGCGCGTCGGCGGCGGAGCCCGGCTTCGCGAGCCGCAGCCGCCCGCCGTCCGCACGCTTCGAGCCGCCGCCGCTTCCGGATTCGCCGTGGCCCGGGCCACGGCCTCGCGCGCGGATGGCGAGATGCAGTTCACGGGTCCATCCTGCCCGGCACGCTACACTCGCCTGCCACTATCGGAAGCAAGTCCATGTTGCAGCAGGGCAATGACGCGGCTCCTCTGAGCAAGACGATCGCGAGCACGGCCACGATAAAGCTCGCCCACCCGCCGATGCTCGACCTCTTCTACACGCCGCTCGAGGAGCGCTTCGAGCGGATCACCCGTATCGCCCGGCAGGCGCTCAGGGTCCCCGTCGCCGCGATCACGCTCCTGAACGCCGACAAGCAGTGGTTCAAGTCGGCTTCGGGATGGGCGATCGCCGAGTTGCCGGCGGACCTCTCGCTGTGTCGGCTGACCCTCGAGCAGAACGGCTTGCAGGTCATCTCGGACGCGAGGTCGGATCCGCGCACCGCGACTCATCCGCTCGTCGTCTCGAAACCGAAGTTCAGGTTCTACGCCGGGCATCCGCTCACGGACGGCACCGGGCTCATCGCCGGCACGTTCTGCGTATTCGACGTGAAGCCGCGGCATCTGTCGGACGCGGACCGCCGCTGCCTGCTCGATCTTGCGGCGCTCGCGCAGCGCGAGGTCGCGGACGAGCATCTGCGCAACGCGCACGCGTCGCTCACGGCCAAGCTCGGTCTTGCGCGGCGGGAAGCGATGATCGACCCGCTCACGAAGCTGTGGAACCGACGCGGGGCGACGGTGCTCGCGGAAGCCGCATGCCAGCGCGCCGATCGCACGAACGCGCCGCTCGGGCTCGCCGTCTTCGACCTCGACGAGTTCAAGCACATCAACGACACCTACGGCCACCAGACGGGCGACGAGGTCCTGCGGCGCTTCGGAGAACGGCTGATCGCCGGTGTGCGCGCGGACGACATCGTCTGCCGGCTCGGCGGCGACGAGTTTCTCGTGCTGATCGCGGACGGCGACGCGACCACCCTCGACGCAGCCGTGAAACGCATTCGCGACGCCGTCGTGGGCGCGCCGATCGTCACGCGGGACGGACCGCTGGCGGTCTCCGCGAGCGTCGGCACGACGGTGCGTCGGCCGCGCGAGGAAACCGACGTCGAGGCGCTGATCGAGCGGGCGGATCGGCAGCTGATCGCCTCGAAGGCGGATCGCCGGCGGCGGCCGGCGGCCGGCCGCCGCTGATCCCGTCGCGCCGCGGTCTCCGCCGACTCCCTCCGCCGTCTGCGTTATGATCGCCATCGGAGCGGTCCGCGGGCCGTGCCGGTTTGACGATGGGGGGAGTCAACGAATGCACAGTCTCAGCCTGAGGGAAAAGGTCGTTGCCGGGCTCGCGTGCGGGGCCGCCGCCATGGCATGCGCGGCGCTCGCCGCGGCGCAGCCCGCCGCGGCCGTCGTGGAGCCGTCGGCCGAGAAGCAGCGCATGATCGATCTCGGCATCGAGCACGGCACGGCGTGGGACCTTTACCGGTATTTTCAGGAGCAGGCCGGAGGCGGCGACACGCTCACGTGGGACCGCATTCCCGACTGGACCGGGATCTGGACCCGGGAAGCGAGCCCGTTCGTCTGGGACCCGGACCAGACCGAGGGAACGCTGCCGACCGCGAAGCTCACGCCCGAGTACGAGCGCCGGCTGCTCGAGAAGCTCGCCCGCGTGGCGCAAGGCATCGAGTACGATCCGTTGAGCGGCTGCAATCCGGCCGGCATGCCGCGCTGGCTGGTCGAGCCGTTTCTCAGGGAATTCGTCGTCACGCCGCAGCAGACCTGGCTGATCAACGAGATGATGAACGAGGTCAGGCGCATCTACACCGACGGCCGCGGGCATCCGCCGCCCGAGGACGCGTACCCGCTCTGGGAGGGCGATTCGATCGGCTTCTGGGACGGCGACCGCCTCGTGATCCACACCAGCCAGATGCGCGAAGGGCAGTACCAGCGCCTCCAGCCGGACTACAGCGAGGAGGTGGAGGTCGTCGAGGTCTGGTACAAGAGCGCCGATGACACGATGATCGCCGACGTCTGGGTCTACGATCCGCCGGCGCTTGTCGAGCCCTGGTACACGCGGCAGGTCTACAAGAAGCTGTCGAACGACGACAAGAGCCTGCGCATCCGCTACTGGCACTGCAGCGAGAACCCGAACAACATCGTGATTCAGACGGAGGAAGGCACGTCGGACTTCGCCGACTTCACGTTCACCGATGCCGACGATCGTCCGGCCGATGCGGAGAACCGGAGAGAAGCACCATGACGAGGAAGATCCTGATCGGGGCAATCGCCGGCCTGCTCACCGCGGCAGCCTTCGCCCATCACTCCGCCGTGATGTTCGATGACCAGACCGAGATCACGGTGACGGGCGTGGTGAAGGAGTTCCAGTACACGAATCCGCACTCGTGGCTGCTCGTCGACGTGACGGAGGAAGACGGCACCGTGACGACGTGGGGCTTCGAGGCGGAGGGCCCGAGCACGCTGATGCGCGCCGGCATCCGCCGCAGCGACTTCGCCCCCGGCACGAAGGTGACGATCACCGGCAATCCGATGCGTGACGGCCGGCCCGCCGCCTTGTGGGTGCGCGCGGTGCGCGAGGACGGCAAGGAGTTCGATCCCCGCGAAGGCTTCGCGATCCGCTAAACCCCAATACCGGGAAAAGCGCTCTGGAGCGGGTGTCTGACACCATTTTCCCGCGACACCGCCGACGCCGCCGCCTCCGCCAAAGGAAAATGGTGTCTGACACCTCTTCGGCCACCCACGCCTCTGGAGCCGGTGTCTGACACCATTTCCCCGACACCGCCGCCTCCGCCAAAGGAAAATGGTGTCTGACACCTTTTCGGCGCGTCAGACACCTCTTTGGCACGTCAGCCGGCGACGCACTCCGTCGGATTCCACCCCTCGCGCCCGTCCTCCCTGCGGAAGTTCGAGCTCGTGATGTACGGCTCCGCGAGATACTCCGGATCCTCGACGATCGTCTTCACGACGAGCCACTCGGTGCCGTCCGGCTGCCGGAGCAGGTCGAAATACTCGGTGATCGACGCGTTCTCGCTGTACGGCACGCCGTTCTTGCGCAGGTAGCCCGCCCTGAAGCTCGTCGTCACGACCTCCACCGAGCCGTTGACGGGCGGCTGCCCTCGCCCGCCGCCGTGCAGGATCCAGCGCGCGCGAGAGAGCCCTTGCCAGGTCGGCGCGGCCGGCTCCGGCACGTCGCCGAAGTGCAGCAGGCGCGTCTGGCTGCCCGCGTCCGTCCGGATCTCCAGCGTGGACTCGTCGGCCCATTCGATGCGAAGGCGTCCCGGCATCCGCATGATCGCCGCCACGCCATAGGCCTTGCACGCGTTGCCCTCGGCCTCGTCGCGTGCCGGGTCCCAGGCGTCCGCGAGCGCCCTCCCCGCCGCGGTCAGCGCGACGCCGGGGTATTCCCCCTTCGGCGGCGTCATCATCCGGAAGCGCCAGTCCTCCGTCACGATCGATACCCATTGGCCGGTGAGATCGATCGGCGCCGCGTCGCGTGCGGAGGGCGGGCCGCCCTCCTCGCTCTGCTGCGCGGACGCGCCGAGCGCGAGCGCGAGAAAGAAGGCGGACGCAAGGCCAAGCCCCGTTCGCCGGTCGAGTGATCCGCTCGTCATGTCGGCCCTACTCCTGCTCGATCAGGCTCTGGTACGCCGCTTCGATGAAGCGCTCCGTCGTCCAGAAGCCGGTCGTCGATCCGTATATCGGGTCGTAGTCCTTGGTCGGCTCCGCCGCCTTGATCTGCTCGAGCGACATCCCCTGCCGGATCATGTGCTGCAGCCGGTCGCGCACGACGAGGACCATCTCGCGATAGTTCAGCACGTCGCCGAGGTTGCTGAGCCGGCCGTGGCCGGGAATCACCAGCGTGCCCCCGTCCTGCCCGTACACGGGAATGATCAGATCGACGAGGGCATCCAGGGCCTCGACGATCCCCTGCAGGCTGCCGCCGGCCTCGAGATCGATGACCGGATAGCTCGTCGTCACGAACAGATCGCCGGCAGCGATCACATCGGAGCGGCGGAAGAACACGATGCTGTCCCCGTCAGTGTGCGCGCTCGGCAGATGGATGATCCGGATGCCTTCCCCGTTGAAGTAGATCTGCTTCTCGTCGCCGAAGAACGTGCTCGTCGGCCACCCGTCGGACGGCACGGCCTGCTCGCCGGTGGCCGCGCTCAGCCGGAACAGCACGTTCTCGTGCGCGATCAGCTGCGCGCCGACGCCGGCATCGACGATCGCGCCCTGCATGTTGCCGCCCGACACCATGCGCCCGGCGAGCCGCAGCCTCGCGTTGCCGCCCGTGTGATCGCCGTGATGGTGCGTGTTCACGATGTAGCGGATCGGCTTCTCCGACAGCTCGCCGATCGCGGCGAGGATCTTGTCCGACAACGCTGCGAACTGGGTATCGACGATGAGCACGCCGTCGTCGCCGACCTGCACCGTGATGTTGCCGCCCGCGCCGACCAGCATGTAGATGTTGTCGCGAACCTGCAGCGTCTCGATCTCGACCGCGTCGAAATCCTGCTGAGCGCGGACCGCGGACGGGCAGAGCCCGGCGAGCGCGAGGCCCGCCAGCGCGGCGAGCGAAAGGCCGTAGCTTGCGAGCTTCATCCGGGGTCTCCTCAGTTCTCTTCCGCCGCGGGCACCGGCAAAGTCGCGAGCTTCTCGCGATACTCGGGGTACATCGTCTCCGCGCCGCCCATGGCGGCCTCGAACGGGATGCCGTGATCGCGTGCGAACTCGCTGAGGAACGGATTCTGCCCGGGCAGGTAGTGCGGGAAGTAATCGTCCGGAAGCACGACTTCGACGACGCTCTCGCACGGATAGGCGCCGAGACGGCTGGTCTCGCTGAGGACGTAATCGCGATTCCTGAAGAACGGCTCCTCGAGGTAGGCCGGGTCCTGAACGTAAACGCTCCACGTGAGATGGTTGCCGTGCCGAATGAAGTGCTCCGTCACGGTCGCGCGATCGCTGCGCGCGACGCCGTTGCGGCGCAGCCATCCTTCCCGGAGGTGCGTCGTCGTGACCTCGAGCGTACGGCCTATCCACCTTCCGGTCGAAAAGCCCATCGCCGTGTGCTCGGCGAACTCGGGCGGATGCGGCCGGCCGTCCATCCAGATCGTGCGCACGGTGTTCCACGCGAAATGCTGCAGGCGGATCGCGATCAGCTCCTGCGTGACCGTGTCGATCTCCTCCCAGATCCGGATGTCCGCGAAGCTGTTCGCGTAATCCGACGGATGCACGCGGCACTGATAATCGGGCAGCGACAGAATCGATGCGCTCCAGCTCTGTGCGCGCATGCGATTCGCGTCGTTCAGCGGCAGCCCCGCATAGTCGCCGAGCTCGGGGCCCGGGATGCGGTCCGGCCAGTCTTCGGCATACGTCGCGCTCCAAACGCCCGCGAGATTGACCTGCGCCGACGCCGGGAAGCTCGCGGCCGCGAGGCCCGCCGCGAGCCACGCGGCGGCGGTTCCGAGGCGGAAGACGTGAACCATACCAGCACTCCTCGATGCCCGCCGGGCGCCCGCGACGGACGAGACCGTCGCCGGCCATAAAATCCAGCCGCCGCGAGAACGCAGGAAGCGGAGCCGCATCCCCTGAATCGCAGGCCCCTGCGCGGGTCAGCGGCAATGCTAACACAAGGCCCGAAGCCGTCCTTCGGTGCGAGCCTTTCCGGATCGGGATACCTCGGCACACACCCCCGCCTGGCCGGCGTGGACACGCCTCCACGCCGCACCCACAATACCGGTCGAATGACGGCCGATGGGGAGAAGACGACATGGCCCAAGGCGGGGAAACACCCAACGAACGCCTCGTCCGCGTGTTCCTCGAGACGCTGAGCAGCGGGGATCTCGAGGCGCTGCGTCCACAGATCCACGTCGACGGCAGCTGGGAAGCGACCGGCAAGAGCATCCCGGGCGCCGGCATCACGCGCGGCCGAGACAAGATCATCGACGAGCTGCTCGCCCCCGTCCGCGGGCTCTTCGTCCCCGGCGATCCGAAGATCAAGATCCTGAGGATCTTCTCGAAGGACGAGTGGGTCGCGGCCGAGACCGAGGCACACGGCCAGCTCGCGAACGGCAAGCCGTACGACAACCGCTACGCGTGGATCTTCGAGATCCGCGACGGCAAGATCTTCGCGATACGCGAGTACATGGATACGGCCTACATCCTGGCTCAGCTGGCAGATCCATGACCGAAGCCTACGACATTGTCACGATCGGCTCCGGCCACAACGGGCTCGTCGCGGCCGCTTACCTCGCCGCTGCGGGCAAGAGGGTCCTGGTGCTCGAGCGCAACCCGTGGTTCGGGGGCGGCGTCGTGACGCGCGAGCTGACCGTGCCCGGCTTCCTCCACGATCAGCACTCGATCGCGCATATTTTCATCCACGGCAACCCGCTGCTCTCCAACGACGAGCTGGGCCTGAAGTCCCGTCATGGCCTCCGATACGTGTTCCCCAACACGCCGATGATGTCGGTCTTCGAGGACGGCTCGACCCTGTCGATCCACCGGGACCGCGAGCGGACGTGCACGGAGATCGCCAAGTACTCGAAGAAGGACGCGGACGCGTACCGCCGGCTCGCGGAGGAAGCGGCGGGCTACCTGCCGATGGTGCTGGCGGGGCTCTATTCGCCGCCGACGCCGCTCGGCGCGACGTACGCGCTGATGGACCAGAGCCGGGAGGGACGCGAGCTCTGGCGCATCATGCAGATGAGCATGCACGACCTGCTCGCCGAGCGGTTCGAGCACCCGCGCGTGCGGATGCATTTCGCTCGCATCGCCGGAGAGAATCTCGTATCGCCGGACGAGAAAGCCACCGGCTTCGGCGTCTTCGTGTTCGTCGGCTTCCTCGAGGCGTACGGCATCGGCGTGCCGATCGGCGGCTCGGGCAGCCTGACGAACGCGTTGATCGCAAGCATCAAGGAGCACGGCGGCGACGTGCTCGGCAGCACCGACGTCGCCCGCGTGACGGTCCGCAACGGCCGCGCGGCCGGCGTCGAGACGACCGACGGGCGCACGTACGCCGCCAAGGACGCCGTGATCGGCGCGATCCATCCGCACGACCTCGGCGCGATGGTGGAGGGCCTCGCGCCGGAGGTCAGGACGGCGGCCGAGCGAACCCACATCTCCGAGGTCGCGTGCATCACGCTGATCGCCGCGCTGAACGCGCCGCTGCGCTTTCGCGTAGGGGACGACGTGCGCGCGGTGATGATCGAGCTCCTGCCGAACGATTACGACACGATGCGCAAGTCGTTCGACAAGGTGCGCTACGGCGAATTTTCGGATTATCCCCTGATCGGGGTCGGCTCGCTGACGATGTTCGATCCGTCCCGTGCGCCGGAGGGCAAGGCGACGATGCACGCGTGGGACTACGTCCCGTACGAGCGCGCCGATGGGCAAAGCTGGGACGAAACGAAGGCGAGCTACGTCGAGCGGATGCTCGGGCACATGTCGAGGTTCATCGAGAACCTGCCGGACGACATCATCGCCTGGCACAGCGACAGCCCGGTCGACATGGAGCGCACGTCGTCGAGCTTCCGGCGCGGCGACCTGCACGGCATCGCCGCGTACACGTACCAGTACGGCGCGCATCGGCCGACGCCCGATCTCGGCCAGAACACGGTGCCCGGGTGCGAGCGGCTCTACCTCGTCGGTCCGTTCCAGCATCCCGGCGGCGGCGTCTTCGGCGCCGGCCGGGCCACGGCGATCCGCGTATTCGAAGACCTCGGCCTCGACTTCTCGAAGGTCGGAGCGCGGCAATGATCCTCTACTCGCCGGACAACACCGCGTTGATGGAGATTCAAAGCATGGAGACGAGCGGCGGCGAGCTCGTAATCCGGGGCAAGGTGTTCGGCACGATGCCGATCACCGCCCGCCTCACGCCCGCCGAGGCGCGGAGGGGGCTGAAGCTGCTGAAGCCGCGCGTCGCGCTGTTCCTGCTCGGAATGCTCTTCCGCCGCAGCAACTAGAAAAAGGTGTCAGACACCGATTTTTTGGACCGGGTGTCTGACGCGAGTTTCCGCGAAAAAGGCGTCTATTTTCCCGATTTCGCGAAAAAGGTGTCTGACACCAATTTTCCGAGAAAAGGTGTCTGACACCAATTTCGGGTCAGGCGCCGTCGAGGGCCTCGCGGCGCCACCCGACGACGATGTCGTTCACGGCGTCCTCCTCGATCAGGAATGCGTCGTGGCCGTGCTGCGACTCGAGCACGGCAAGCCGGGCGTTCGGAATGTGCGCGGCGAGCTCGCGCTGCTCGTCGAGCGGATAGAGGATGTCGGTGTCGATGCCGATGACGAGCGTCGGCTGCGCGATGCTCGCGAGCACTTCGAAGTACTCTCCCCTGCCGCGTGCGACGTCATGCGTATCCATGGACTGCGTGAGCTTCACGTAGCAGTTGGCATCGAAGCGCCGCACGAGCTTGTTGCCCTGATGCGCCAGGTAGGTCTCGACCGAGTAGCGCATCGCGCCGCCGTCGTCGACGCGCTCCCGGCCGAAGCGGGGCGCGAACGACGCGAACGAGCGATACGAGATCATCGCTATCATCCGCGCGATCGCGAGCCCCCGCGCCGGCCCGCGGCCGGCTTCGTAGCGCCCGTCGCGCCACTCGGGATCGGCGAAGATGGCCTGCCGCTGCGCCTCGCTCCAGCCGATGCACCATGCCGAGTGCCGGCCGCCGACGCCGATCGGCACGATCCCGCGAACGAAGTCGCCGTGAAACGCCCATTCGAGCGCCTGCATGCCGCCCATCGAGCCGCCGATCACGAACTCGACGCGGCGCACGCCGAGCCGCTCGAGCAGCAGCCGATGCAGCGCAACGGTGTCCCGGATCGTCGGCACCGGGAAGTCCGGCCCGTACGGCCTGCCGGTGGCGGGATCGATCGTCAGCGGCGACGCGGTGCCGTACGGCGAGCCCAGCACGTTCGCACAGACGATGAAGTAGCGCTCGGTGTCGAGCGCCCGGCCGGGACCGAGCAGCCGCGGCCACCAGATCTCGATGTCGGCGCTACCCGTCAGCGCGTGACAGACCACGACGACGTTCTTCCCGTCCGGCGCGAGGCGGCCCCAGCTGCGATACGCGACCGGCACCTGCTCGAGCGTCTCGCCGCTCTCGAGCTCGAAGCGGGGGATGAGTTCGATCCGTTCCTTCACGATGAATGCGCCGGGGGCCGCCCGCAAGGACGGGCCCCCGGCTTCGCCTACTTCTTCGCCGCGGCCAATCCCTTGTCGATATCCTCGATGATGTCGTCGATGTGCTCGATGCCGATCGAGAGGCGCACGAGCTCCGGCGTGATCCCGCCCGCCTTCTGCTGCTCGGGCGTGAGCTGGGAGTGCGTCGTGGTCGCCGGATGTATCGCCAGGCTCTTCGCGTCGCCGACGTTCGCGAGGTGGCTGAAGAGCTCGAGACCCTCGATGAACTTCCTGCCGGCCTCGAGCCCGCCCTTGATGCCGAACACGATCATCGAGCCGCCCATGCCGTTCAGGTACTTGTCGTTCAGCCGGTTCGCCGGGTCGTCCGGCAGCCCGGGGTAGCGGATCCATTCGATCTGCGGATGATCCTTCAGGTACTCGGCCACCTTGCGCGCGTTCTCGCAGTGCCGCTCCATGCGCAGGTGCAGCGTCTCGATGCCCTGCATGAACATCCACGCGTTATCGGGGCTGATGCACGCGCCGAGATTGCGCAGCGGAACGACCCGCATCCGGATGAGATACGCGATCGGCGCGAGCGGCTCCGGCAGGTCGTAGGCCCAGCGCACGCCGTGGTAGCTCGAGTCGGGCTCGGTCATCAGCGGGAACTTGTCGCTCTTCCAGTCGAAACGGCCGGAATCGACGACGATGCCGCCGATGCCCGTGCCATGACCGCCCAGCCACTTCGTCAGCGAGTTGACGACGATGTCCGCGCCGTGCTCGATCGAGCGCTGCAGCACCGGCGTCGTGAACGTCGCATCGACGATGAGCGGCAAGCCGTGCACGTGCGCGATGTCGGCGATCGCTTCGATGTCCGCAATGTCGCACGCCGGATTCGACAGCGTCTCGCAGAACAGCAGCTTCGTCTTCGGCGTGATCGCGGCGGCGAAGTTCTCGGGCTCGTTCGGATCGACGAACGTCACCTCGTAGCCGAACTGCGGCAGGATGTCGTTGAATTGCGTGAACGTGCCGCCGTAGAGGTTGTTGGCGGCCACGATGTGGTCGCCGGCCTGGCAGATGTTATTGATGCAATTGAATATTGCGGCCATGCCCGACGACAGCGCGAGCCCGGCCGCGCCGCCTTCCAACGCCGCCACGCGCTGCTCGAGCGCGTCCTGCGTCGGGTTCATGATCCGGGTATAGATGTTGCCGAGCTCGCGCAGCGCGAACAGATTCGCGGCATGGGTCGTATCTTTGAAGACGTACGAGCTGGTCCGATAGATCGGGATCGCTCGCGAGTTCGTCTCCGGATCCGGCCGCGTGCCGGCATGAATGCACTGTGTTTCGAGCTTCACGCTAACCTCCGTACATTGGCGAAGCGAGTCGAGCGGCCCTTCTCGGACCGCGTCACATGCCCTCGGGCGCCTCCGGTCCGGTCGCGCGCCCTGCGAGCGCGAGTAATCCGAGCGCCGTCAGAATCAGCACGATGCCGAGCCCTTCCGAGAGCGTCGGCCTCTCGCCGAGCTGGATCCACGCCGCCGCGACACCGATGATCGGCACGATCAGCGAGCTCAAGCCGCTGATCGTGGCCGGCAAACGCTGCAGGATGTATAGCCACAGCAACATCGCGAGCGCCGTGCAGCCGATCGCATTGAACGCGAGCGCACCGACGAAGTAGCCGGACCACTCTATCGGCCGCTCCGGCACGATCAGCGCGGCGACGATCAGCGGAATGGCACCGAACACCATCTGCCACGCCGTCAACGACAACAGCTCTTCGCGTCCGTTCACGGGAATCTTCTTCGCGATGATCACGCTGATGCCCCACGACGCGCCCGCTCCGACCGCAAGCAGGCTGTTCATGATGCCGGCTTCCGCGCCGCCGGGGTCGAGCACCAGCACGAGGCCCACGAGCGCGATGCCGACCGCCGGCCACTGCAAGCCCCTCAGCCGCTCGCCGAGGAACGGCCACCCGAGCAGAATCACCCAGAACGGCATCGTATACGCGAGTACCGCGCTCTTGCCCGCCTGGCCGATCGCGAGCGACCACGAGATCAGGCCCACGAAGCCCGTCGTCTGGAAGATACCGAGCCAGATGGTCTTCCCGACGTGACGCGGCCGCAGCGGCACGCGCAGCACCGGGAACAGCGCAAAGACGACCAGCGCACCCAGACAGACGCGCAGCACCGCGAAGTCGATCGGGCCCGAGTAGTCGAGCGCGAGCTTCATCACGACCCAGTTGTAGCCCCACAGCAGCGCGAGCGTCGCGAACGCGGCGAGCGGGCCGGCCATGTCCGACCGAGAGTCGGCGGCGGCCGTATCGAGGGAACGGCTCATCGAGATCGTGCCATCCTTGTGCAGCGACGCCCGCGCGCGTGCAGGCAGCGCGAAGCGAATGAATCGCGGCGTCTCGCGCCGCCCGGGCCGCCGTCACATCGACGAGCGGCGCCGCCCGGTCTCGAGGTCACCGGGCGGACGGCCGTGCCCGGGGCCGAGCCGGCCTCGCGCGACGGCCGCCGCCTGCGTCGGAAAGCACGGATACCGGCGCACCTGTCCGTACCGTTCCCGCGTCCGGCTCAGGCCGGCTGAGCGCGGTAGCCGCGAAGCTGGCGGGCAAACTCCTCGAGGGCCGCGATGCCGCTCGACTCGGCATCCGCGCACCATGCCTGCAGGCGCGCCAGCAGCTCCTGCTGCCCCTTCGCCTGCTGGGTCCACAGCGCCTTCAGCCGCAGCTTGAACTCGTAGATCGTTTTCAACGTCGCGTTGTCGCGCAGCACTTCCTCGAGGTGGCGCCGATGGGCGCTGTCGAGCGCGGTCTCTTCGCGCAGGATCAAGGCCTTTATGCGCCTCAGCCCGCGCCGCGCGTCGCGGCCGAGCGCCCGGGCCTCTGCCCGCACGACCGGACGCACCACCCGGTTGCCGTACAGCTTCAGGATGTGGAAGCGATTCGCGACGACGGCCCGCAGCATGTCCATGTCGACGACCGACCGGACCGCTGCGAACCTCGTGCGCGGCGCGGTGCGGCGCACGTTCGCAAGCCCGAGCAGCTCGAGCGTGCGGATGTAGAGCCAGCCCACGTCGAACTCCCACCACTTGTTCGAGAGCTTTGCCGACGAGCCGTACGCGTGGTGGTTGTTGTGCAGCTCCTCGCCGCCGATCAGGAGCCCGATCGGCACGATGTTCCGCGACGCGTCCTGCGTCTCGAAATTGCGATAGCCCCAGTAGTGCCCGACCCCGTTGATCACGCCCGCCGCCCAGAACGGGATCCAGATCATCTGCACGGCGAAGATCGCGATGCCCGCAGCACCGAAGAGCAGCACGTCCGCCGCGAGCATGATGCCGATGCCGAGAAAGCGGTGCTTGGAGTAGACGTTGCGCTCGAGCCAGTCGTCCGGCGTGCCCGCGCCGAACGCCTCGAGCGTCTCGCTCTTCGCGGCCTCCGCCCGATAGAGCCACGCGCCCGCGAACAGCACGCGCCAGATGCCCTTCGTTTGCGGGCTGTGCGGGTCCTCTTCGCTCTCACACCGGGCATGGTGCTTGCGGTGCACGGCGACCCATTCCTTGGTGACCATCCCGGTGGTCAGCCAGAGCCAGAACCGGAAGAAGTGGCTGACGACCGGATGCAGCGACAAGGCCCGATGCGCCTGATGACGGTGCAGGAAAATCGTGACGCTCGCGATCGTCACATGAGTCAATGCGAGCGCCGCCGCGACGTAGCCCCAGGCGGGCAGCGTCAACAGTCCATCGAGAGTCATTCGTACCTCGTCGTATCGATTCGCAACACGGCTTGCCTCGCTCCGCGGCCCCGGACAGGGATCGGTGCCGGCGGAGCACGGCAGGCATTCGACCAAGGGTACCAGAACGCGGCGCGCCGCCAAGCTTCGGCTTCTGCGCCTGCTCGACCGCCATGCCGCCGTCGGATATGTTAAGCGGCGGCTCGCGAGGGGGAGAGAACCGATGGGTACCGTTCGCAGGGGGATCGCCGCGGTAGTCGCCGCCGGGATCGTGCCGGCGCTCGCCGGCGCTCAGGAAGGCTTCCCGCTCGACGGCACGTGGCGAGGCGAGTGGAGCCGGCCGGGCGAGGCCGGCACGCACGTGGTCATCGTGATGAGCTGGGACGGCGAGCGGATCGGCGGGATGATCAACCCGGGTCCGGAATCATTGGATTTCGCAAGCGCCGAGTTCGAGCCGGACACGTGGACCGTTCGCATCGAGGCGGTCGATCCCGACGGCCGCCCGATCGAGATCGAGGGCACGCTGCACGACATCGGCGCCTACGATCGCTACATCGTCGGCACGTGGAAGGTCGGCGGCGAGACGCACGAGTTCCGAATCACGCGTCAATGAGGCGACGATCGAGGGCGGCGGGACCATCGCGTACGTCGTAGTGCTGGACTTGAACCTGTTCCTCAAGCTACCCTCCGACCCGGCTCGGCGCACTACAACGACTCCGCTGGGGGGGTGAGCATTGGACTTCTTCGCTAGGATCGAGCAGAGCGGGCTCGCGCAATGGGTCAGCACTTCGATCGAAGGCTACCCGATGATGATCACGCTGCACTCCGTCGGGCTGGCGGTCGTCGTGGGCCTTGCCGTCGCGATCGACCTGCGCTTACTCGGCCGCTTCCGGACCATTCCGTTCTCGTCGCTGCGCACCTTCTTCACGATCGCGTGGCTCGGTTTCCTCGTCAACTTCCTCTCCGGCGCCGCCCTGTTCACTTCGCAGGCGACCACATACGTCACGGACGGGACGTTCCTGCTCAAGATGGCGTTCGTGCTCGCAGGCGCCGCGACGGTCGGTTACCTCCAGCCCGCGATTGCGCGCCTCGGCGACAGCCATGGCGCCGATTCCGTGGTACCGCGCGGCGTGAAGATCGCGGCGGTGATCTCCCTCGCAGTCTGGGCCGGCGCGATCATCACGGGCCGCCTGATCGCCTACCTGTAGCCCGAAGGAACGCACGATGAACTCCGTACTCGACTGGATGGAGACCACCTGGATCAACAGCCTCGCGCTGGACTACGCGTGGACCTGGCCGATCCTCGAGACCCTGCACTTCATCGGCATGTCGCTGCTGATCGGCGCGATTCTCGTGATGGACTTGCGCCTGCTCGGCGTGCAACGGGTGATCCCCACGGTCACCGTCCACCAGCTGCTGCCGATGGCGTTCATCGGTTTCGGCATCAATCTCCTGACCGGGATCGTGTTCGCGTTCGGCGATCCGCACCGGTACTTCGTGAACATATCGTTCCAGATCAAGATGGTGCTGATCCTCCTGGCCGGACTGAACGCGCTGCTCTACGCGCTCAAGGTGGCGCCGACCGTCTCGCACGGTGCGCAGGGCGGCGAGACCCCGGCGCTCGCGAAGGCCGTGGGCGGCGCGTCGCTCGTGCTCTGGATCGGCGTGATCTGCTTCGGCCGCCTGATCCCGTACCTCGGCTCGGGCTAGCCGCCCTGATTCGGCAAACCGCGGCTACGGCTGGTAGCCCGGCTTGCAGACGTCCGTGATGCAGATCGAGTCGAGCGTGCGGCCCTCCGGCGGCACCGGCAGCCCCCGCTCCTCCATCAGCCGGCGCAGCAGCGCCGCCGT
>Ga0079224_100000631_pt1 | contig 35764 bp, 31 predicted proteins | sample Stecom2015_FD_80414 | JGI IMG/M metagenome (GOLD analysis project Ga0079224, IMG submission 80414) | Agricultural soil microbial communities from Utah to study Nitrogen management - Steer compost 2015 | ecosystem: Environmental > Terrestrial > Soil > Agricultural land | place: USA: Utah... | reverse complement strand
TCGACGCGGAGTCGCCGGCGATCATCGCCTACCTGCAGAGCAACCACACGTCCGGCGCTCGGTTCCGCATCGACGGTCCGAGCGACGACGTCGACAGTACGTACGGCTTCACCGTGCTCACGGCGGACGCGTCGACGCCGCACGAAGAGTTCGAGACGACGAACGACTTCTATTCACCGGACTGCGACCGGTCGCCGCCACCCGTTCCGGCGGGCGGAGCCATCGAAGGCGAGTCGGGCTATGCGTGCACGACCGACGGCGACTGCCACCTGATCGTCATCGACACGGCCGAGTGCCGCCTCTACGAGATGTGGCGTGCGGATCGCGAAAGCGCGTCCTCGTTCCGTGGCGGATGCCAGGCGGTGTGGGATCTCCGGGCCCCGTACACGCCGATCTTGCGCGGCGATTGCTGCACGAGCGCCGACGCGGCGGGCCTGCCGATCGCGGCGCACCTCTTCTCGGCGGACGAGATCGCGGCCGGCGAGATCCGGCACGCGATCCGCTTCATTTTGCCGAACGCGTTGATTCGCGAGCGCGTCTACGTGCGCCCCGCGACGCACTCGACGCCGGCGACCAGCGGTTCCTCCGACGCGCCGCCGTACGGGGCGCGGCTGCGGCTCAAAGCCTCGTTCGACGAATCCTCGCTGAACCCGGCCGCGCGTGTCGTCGCGCGCGCGCTCAAGCGCTACGGCATGATCCTGGCGGACGCCGGCAACCTCACCTTCACGGCGCAGAACGACCGCTTCACGACCGCAAAGTGGCGCGACGTCGGCCTCGGTCCCAACGACCTCACGAGCCTCGAGTGGACCGACTTCGAAGTCCCCGAGCTCGGAGACCGCTACGTCTGGGACAACGCCTGCAGCTGCGAACGCACACCGTAGTCCCGGCGCCGCGCTCGCGGAGAGGCGCGGGAGCGATCAGAGGCCGGATTCGATCCGAGTTCGGCGGCGGCGACGACGGCGACGGCGCGTGGCTTCGGAGGGGAGGACGTCGGTCACGTCGGGTGGGGGAGGACCGGAGAGGGACGCTCCGCGGAGGGAGGCGATCTCGAGCGCGAGCGAGTAGTGCACCGAACGCGAGAGCCGTCCGACGCGGCCCGACTCGAGGCGCGGCAACATGGACGCGACGCGGCGAACGGGCTCCGCGATGCGTCGCGGGACGTTGAGCCGATCCACGATGGGCTCGAGGAAGTGGAACGCGGCCTCCACGCGGTCGCGTTCACCGTGGCAGGCTTCGCGGAGAGGCTCGAGCAAGAGCGCGGCCCAGAGCACCGTGTCGTCGAGCGGCGCGCCCTCTCCCTGGGTGCGTCTGTCGACCTCGGAGAGGATCCGCCAAACGGTGTCGTCGTCGTCCTCTCGATCGGCGAGGTAGGTGGACAGCTCGGGCAACAGCACGTCGAGCACGCCCGTTTCCCACGCGATCCAAAGCGACCGGTGCGCGGCGCCGCCCCGCATCAAGCGCAGCACTTCCTCGAACAGGCGCGGCTTGGCGGCGCGGCGGAGCGCGTGCCGGCAGCACACGATCGCGTCGTACACGTCCGGAGCGATGCCGAAGTCGAGCCGCGCGCTGAACTTGATGGCGCGGAGCAGCCGCACCGGATCCTCGAGGAAGCGCACTACCGGCTTGCCGATCGTGTGGACGCTCCTCCGCTCGATGTCCGGCATGCCGCCGACCCAGTCGAGGATCTCGCCGTGCTCGAGGTCGTAGAACAGGGCGTTGATGGTGAAATCGCGACGCTGCGCGTCCTCGTGCGCGTCGCCGAAGACGTTGTCGTTTCGGATCAGCAGATCCTCGCCGTCCCGCCCGTTCGACTCCGGCGGCGCCTTGCGGAACGTCGCGGTCTCGATGACCTTGCCGCCGCCGAACAGCACGTGGACGAGGCGAAACCGGCGCCCGATGATGCGGGAGTTGCGGAACAGGCGGCGCACGTCGTCCGGACGGGCGTTCGTGACCACGTCGAAGTCTTTGGGGCGCTTCCCCACGAGGAGATCCCGCACACATCCGCCCACGAGGTAGGCCTCGTAGCCGTGGCGCACGAGGCGCCGGACGACCTTCGCCGCGTCCGGATCGATCGTCTCCTCGTCGAGCGAAACCGGATAAATCTCCGGATCAGGCCCGGATCGCACGCGGGAAGGGGCCTCGGCTTCGGAGCCGGCCCCCTCGTCGTCGGGACGATCGAGCTCCGGCTCGAGATCGGGGGAAGGGGAGCGCGCCATGAGAAACGGTGTTGGCCCCGTATACCACCGGACCCAGGGTGCCTCGAGTCGAGAAACAAGGCTCTCGAGGGCCCCTGCGATTCCGAGAGCACCCGCGCTGGGCGCGAGGAGCGCCGCGGCGTCGGAATGGGGCGAGGGCGAGGGCGCGGCCGGAACCGCGCCAGTCTGCTACGTTCCTACCGTTTTATCATGCCCCTCCCTGTCTCGCAGCCGGCGCTCGAGGGGAATGTTCGATGAGCATCCTCGTCCTCACGCCTGACTCGGAAGCGGCGCGATCGCTTTGCACGGCGCTCGCGCGTTCGGGCCAGGCGGCGAGCTGGGAAATCAGCCCCGATCGCGCGACCGCACGGCTTCGCGAGACGCCGCCGCTCGTTCTCGTCGCCGACACGTCCATCGGCGCGCATCCGAGCGTCGTTTCCGAGCTGAAGTCGGGGGCTCCTTGGGCGCGTGTGTTTCTGATTGGCGAGGAGCCGCCGGTGTCGAACGACGCCTTCCCGGTCGTGGCCAAGCCGTTCGACGCGTCGGAGCTCGCGCAGGTCCTCGTTCGGGAGGGAGAGCTCGCCGAGCTCGATCGAAGCCGGCACGCGCTGCGCGAGCGCCTCGAGGGGCTCACCCTGCTCGTCGACGAGTGCTTCGAGGCCATCATCGGGCTCTCGGCGGACGGCATCGTGCGCTCGTGGAACCCGGGAGCCGCCTCACTCTACGGCTACTCGGCGGAGGAGATCATCGGGCGGAGCATCGAGCTGCTCGACATCGAGCCGGAGCGCGCGTTCACGCGCCTCGCCGAGGGGGAGCGGCGCGTCTCCGAGGTGCGGCGGCGCCACAAGAGCGGCCGTGAGATTCGCGTTTTGCTCTCGGTTTCCCGCGTGCAGCGCGCCGCGAGCGACGGCATCCACCTCGCCGAAGTCTCGCTCGACGTCACCGAGCGCCGCGAGCTCGAGCGCAGCCTCGAGCACGCCGAGCGCCTCGCGGCGATCGGGCGCATCGCCGCTGGCATGGCGCACGAGATCAACAATCCCCTCGCGGTGATCGGCGCCTCCGCGGCCTACGTCGGCGAGGTCGCCACGCGTCTCGGCGACGCGGATCTGCTCTCGGCCGCGAGCGACATCGAGGTCGCCGTCGAGCGCATCGGGAGCTTCGTGCGACACATCTGCGGCTTCGCGCGTCGCGAGCGACCGCACATGGCCGACGCCCCCGTGAGCACGGCGCTCGACATCGCGCTGCGCATGGTGCGGCCGCGGGCCAAAGATCGCGGAGTCGAGGTGCGGCTCGACACCGCGAAGGGGATCGACGCCCCGCACGATCCGCCGCGCCTCGCGCAAGCGATCCTGAACCTCCTCTCGAACGCCGTGGACGCGGCCGCTGCCGGAGGCGGCCACGTCTGGCTGCACGTCGCGGCGAGCGACGACGAGGTGTGCTTCGAGGTGGAAGACGACGGGCCCGGCATCACGCCCGAGGTCGCCGAGCGGCTCTTCGAGCCGTTCACGACCACGAAACCCTTCGGTCAGGGCACCGGGCTCGGTCTCACCATCACGCGGCAGATCGCGCGCGATCACGGCGGCGACGTGCGCCTCGAGCCGCGGCCCGGCGGCGGGGCACGAGCGGTGCTGAGCGTCCCGCGCTTTCGTCCGAGCAGCTATCGCTTGCTCGTGATCGAGGACGATCCCGCGGTGCGCCGCGCGCTCGCCTCGGACCTGCGCCGCGAAGGCTTCGACGTCGTGACGGCGGCGACGCTGGAGCAGGCGTCGGCGCACCTCTCCGCGCGCAAATTCCATCTGGTGATCGCCGACGCGCACTTGCCGGATCCGGTCGAAGACGATCCGTTGCGAACGCTCGCGGCGCTCTCGCCGCTCGCGAGACGGCTCGTGATGACCGGCGATCCCGGCTCGGTGGTGGGGGACGACCTCGCGGACGAGGTGCTCGCGAAGCCCTGGAATCGCGCCGAGCTCTCGCAGGTCGTGCGCCGGCTCTGCCTCAGGGGCGAGCGGCGGAAGAGCCAGCCGCCGTCCGGGCCGTGACGCGCCGACCGCGGGCGGCGCGCAGGGGCGCAACCGGCGTTCCGAGGCGGCGCAGGGCGGTGCACACGAGCGGCTCGGCGCAGGGCCCGACCGTGCCGCCGTGAGCGGGCCACGCCGGTGCGTGCGGCTGCTCGTTCCCGCGGACGTCGGGCCCGCGATAGCTCGAGAGCGCGCCCGGGACCGTGGCCTCGCGCTCCCGTGGCACCGGCAGCGGTAGCAGCACCGTCGGCGAGACGCCGACCCCCTGAACGGGAGCGCCGTCGGGCAGCGCGAACAGGAGGCTCGTGATCCGAAGCACGCCCCGGCCGGTGTGATCGTCGGCGTACTCCTGAATGCAGCCTTTGCCGAACGTGCGGCTGCCGACGACCGGGCCGCGTCCGTATGCGGTGAGCGCGCCCGCGATCATCTCGGCGGCGCTCGCCGTGTAGCCATCCACGAGCGCCGCGACCGGGCCCGTCCAGACGTGCTCGGGCGCGGGGACCGCGGCGCGCATCACGTCGACGAGTCGCCCCCGCGCCGAGAGCGGGAACAGCCGCGCGCCGGGGAGGAAGAGGCCCGCGATGCCGAGCGCGGCGCGCGTCGAGCCGCCGCCGTTGCTGCGCAGATCGAGCAGCACGCCTTGCGTGTTCTCCGCGCGGGCCTCGCTGAGCCGCTCGGCGAGGGCGTCCTCCATCCCGTCCGCGATGTGCGAGAGCCGGACGATGACGACCGAGCCGTCGCCGTACTCGACGCGCTCGCTCTCGAGCGGGGTCTCGAGCAACTCGGGCTCTTCGGCGACGCCGAGATCCACGACGAGCTCGCGCGGTCGGGGCTCACCCGCGCGGAGCACGAGCGCTCGGCGAGTCGCGCCATCGTCGGGCTCCACGCGCGCGAGCTGCTCGGCTTGCTCGAGCGGCATCCCGGCCGTGAGCATTCCGTCAACGGCGAGCACCAGATCACCCATCTCGAGCGGCGGCGTGGGATCCTCGAGCACGCGCACGCCGACCGCGGTGCGCGTGACACGTCCCCACAGGCGCGGCCCGCCGTCGAGGCCCGGCTCGTCGGCGTAGAGCGACCACTCTTCGTCGAACGGCGCCCAGGCGCCGTGCGGATCGAGCGCCGAGACGTAGGCGCGCACCGCGGCCGACAGCACGGCCTCCCCCCAACCGTCGGCATCGAGCTCCGGGTAGTAGCGGTTCTTCGCCACGCGCTCGAGCTCGCCTCCGAGCTCGGGATGCGCTTTCGCGAAGCTTGCGACACGCACCGCGAGCGTGCGCGAGAGGCTCCGGGCGCTCTCCGTCACCGGGTCGTCTTGAAACGCGGGGAGCAGCGCGAGCTGATGGGCGCGGCGCGTGGAAACGGTGCTCGCGCCCGCGCTCGCGCGCGCGTACGTGCGTGCGAGCGTGGTCACCCAGCGCTCGAGCGCGGCGCCGCTTTCGACGGCTGCCGCGCACGGGGTGCCGTCGTCTTCGCGCAGCTCGTCGAGGAGCGCTCGCGCGTGTCGGCGTAGCGTCCGCGCCGGCGTCGCGTCCGGCGCCGCCGACCACAGCCCGTGTGGATCGAGCCAACCCACGAGCAGATCGGAGAACAAACGCGCCGGCGGCGCAGCCGCGGTTCCGGCGAAGCGCGCGTGCACCTCGCGCACGATCGCGCGCGCCTCGACGCACTCGAGCCGCGGCGGAGCTCCGCTCGGCACGCCGAGCGGACGCGCACCGCACTCCGCCGCGTGCTCCTCGCCGACGGGCTCCGGCTCGGGTCGAGCTTCGGGAACCGCGACCCGGCTTCGCGCCTCGCCCGGATCGCGCTCGGCGTCCTGCGGGGTGACGTGAGGCCACAGGCTCAGCCCGAGAGCGGCGAGCGCCGCGCCGAGCGTGAGCTGCCGCAAGAGCCGCCGTCCCATGCGTTCTCCGAAAGGCTACTCGTGCGGCGCTCCGGGAGCCACGCGCTTCTCACCGCGTTCTCCCCGGATGCGATAGACATTTGGCGATGGCGCCCGACATTCTCGTCGTGCTCGGATGTCGCATCCTCGGAACCGGCGCGCTCAGCGCACCGGCCGCCCGGCGCGTCGAGCGCGCCGCGCGGGCCCACGCATCCGGCGCGGGACGCGTCATCATCCTGAGCGGCGGAAAACTCTGGCACGGACGCACCGAAGCGTCGGCGTTCGCGGCGCGGCTCGTCGAGCTCGGCGTCGATCCCGCCCGGCTGTTGCTCGAGGAGCGCTCGCGGACGACCGTCGAGAACGCGCACTGGGTCTCGGCGCTGCTTCGTGAGCGAGGTCTGTTGGCGGACGCCTCCGCTCTCGGTGTCGTCACCTGCGACTGGCACATGGCCCGCGCGCTCGCGGCCTTCAGGCGACACGGCCTCCGCCCCGAGCCCATCCCCGCTCCGGCGCCGCCGCTCCCTCTAACACGTCGCGTCATGCGCGGGCTCGCCGAGCAGGCGCGCGGTGCCGCGGACGCGGTGGTGGCGCGCTTCGGGCGCGTTTAGTCCCGGCGCTTTCTCGACTGGTATAACGGCGCCGCCATGCTGCTCGCCGTCGATATCGGGAACACCAACATCGTGTTCGGGCTCTACGAGGGCGAACGGCTCGTCCACACGTTCCGCGCCTCGACGGTGCGCACGCGCACCGAGGACGAATACGGCGTGCTCTTGCTCGAGCTGCTCGGCTTGCGACAGGTCTCGGTCGAGTCCGTCGATGCCGCGATCATCGCGAGCGTGGTGCCGCCGCTCACGGACGTGATGGTGGCGGCGATCCGGCACGTGTCCACGCGCGAGCCCCTGGTGGTGGGCCCGGGGCTGAAGACCGGAGTCCGCATCTTGTACGACAACCCGCGCGAGATCGGCGCGGACCGGATCGTGAACGCCGTGGCGGCGTTCGAGCGAATGAAGGGCCCCGCGATCGTCGTCGATTTCGGGACCGCGACGACGTTCGACTGTATCTCCCCGAAGGGTGAGTACCTGGGCGGCGTGATCGTCCCTGGGATCCAGGTCAGCCTGGACGGCTTGCTGCAGAGCGCGGCCAAGCTCTCGCGGGTCGAGCTCGCGGTGCCCGAGCGCGTGCTCGGCCGCAACACGACGCACGCGCTCCAGGCGGGCGTCTTGATCGGGCACGCGGCGCTCGTGGACGGCCTGGTCGAGCGCCTCGAGGCCGAGCTCGGCCACGCGAGCGCGGTGATCGCGACCGGGGGCCGCGCGGCGCTCATCGCCAAGAACGCGAAGCGCATCGGCTCCGTCGACCCGAACCTGACGCTCGAAGGGCTGCGCATCCTCTACGAGAAGAATCGAGATCGATTGGGCGCCGTGCGCTCGCCCCGCGCGCGACCCGCTCCGGAAGCTTCGTGAGGCGGCGGCAGTTCCTCTTCGCGCTCGCGGCCGCGGCCGCGGGGCCCTCGGTCCTCTCCGGGTGCAAGAGCGCCGCGGGCTCGGCCTCGAAAGAAAAACCGGCGGGAGCGGTCCGGCTCGTCTCGCTCGCTCCCGCCGTCACGGACACGCTCTTCGCGATCGAGGCGGGGTCAGGGCTCGTCGGCGTCAGCGACTATTGCGAGCCGCCCGCGGCGTTCGCGAAGCTGCCGCGGCTCGGCACCAGCATCACGCCGAGCTTCGAGGCCATCGCTCGACTCGCACCGACGCTCATCGTGAGCGAGGCCAACGCGAGCACGCGGCGGCGCGAGCTCGAGGCGATCGCGCCGACACGACTCTTGCCCTGGCTCACTCTCGCGGAGATCGCGGAGAGCACGCGCGAGCTCGGCCGGCTCACGCACGCCGAAGCCGCCGCCGAGTCCCTCGCGCGCCGGCTGCTCGAGCGACTCGACGTCCCCGAGCCGGCGTCGGGTCCGCGCGTCCTCGTCGTGCTCGGCGAGCCCGGCCCCGAGGAGCTCTGGTTCGTTCGCAAGAACTCGCTCCACGGCGCCGCGCTGCACGCGGCCGGCGGCAGGAACGCCGTGCACACGGACGTGCTCGGGCCGCCGCGGCTCTCGATCGAGGGGCTGTTCGCGCTGGACCCGGACGTCGTCCTCGTCCTCACGCAACCGAATACGCGCAGCGCGGGTGAGCGTCGGCGCGCGCAGATCGCGCGCTTCGAGGCGCTCCGCGCCGTGCGCGAGCAGCGCCTGGGGCTCGTCGAGTCCGACGCCGCGTTCTCGAACGGCCCTCGGATCCTCTCGCTCGTGGACGCCTTGCGCGCCGAGCTCGAGCGCGTCGTGGTCCGTCCATGAGCGGCCTCAGCGTGAGCGCCCTCTGGGTTCGAGCGCGCGGCCGCGCGATCCTCTCCGATTTGTCGTTCGAGCTCGGTCCCGGCGAGCTGCTCGCGCTCGTCGGTCCGAACGGCGCCGGCAAGACGACCTTGCTGCGCACGGTGCTCGGCCTCGTCCGCCCGGAGAGCGGCTCGGTGCTCGTCGCGGGGCGCGCCGTCGCAACGCTCTCGTCGCGCGAGCGCGCGGCCGAGCTCGGTTGGCTCCCGCAAGCGCGCTCGATCGCCGACCCGATCCCCGCGCTCGAGGTGGTGGCCGCCGCGCGGTACCGCTTTCGCGAGTCGCGCCGAACGGCGGAAGCGAAGGCGCTCGCCGCGCTCGAGCGGCTCGGCATCGCTCACTTCGCGGAGCGCCCCATCACCGAGCTTTCGGGCGGCGAGCGCCAGCGCGTGCTGCTCGCGGCGCTCATCGCGCAGGAGGCGCGCATCGCGTTGCTCGACGAGCCCGGCAGTCACCTCGACCCCGCGCAACAGCTCGAGGTGTATCGTCTGATCGGGTCGCTGTGGCGGTCCGGGCTGACCGTGCTCGTCGTCACCCACGACATCAACCTGCTCGGCGCGCTCGGCGCGGAGGAGCGCGTTCGCGTGCTCGGGCTCGATCACGGGCGGGCCGCGTTCCAGACGTCGCTCGCCGATCCCGAGTTTCCGAACTTGCTCGGCGCGCTGTTCGGCATCGAGTTCGTCTCGACGAGCGCGGGTCGCCGCCGCGTGCTCGTGCCGGTCTTCGCGGAAGGGGAGCGGGCTTCGTGAGCCGTCGGGTGCTCGGGGTGCTCGGGGTGTCGCTGGCGATCGTGGTCGGGTCGCTCTTCGCCGGGCCCGCGCTCGAAGGGGAGCACGCGCCGTTCGTGCTCTGGCAGCTCCGAGTGCCGCGCCTCCTCGTGGGGATGCTCGTCGGCGCGATGCTCTCGCTCGCGGGCGCGTCCTTCCAGATCGTCTTCAACAACCCCCTCGCGACGCCGAGCACGGTCGGGACCCTCGCCGGAGCGACGCTCGGCGCGCTCGCGGCGCTCGCCTTCGGGATCGAGCCCGAGGTCGCGGGGCTGCCGATCACGACGCTCGCCGCGTTCGCCGGCGCGCTCTCGGCGAGCCTCTTGGTGGCGGCCGTGGCGAGCAGCGGGCGCGCGCGCATGGGAGACGTGCTGCTCGCCGGCATCGCGGTGAGCCTCGCGGCGAGCGCGATCGCGACGGGCGTGCAGTACGTCGCGGACAGCCGCGCGCTGTTCGCCGCCTCGCGCTGGTCGCTCGGGCAGCTCCCGCAGGTCGGCTATCGCGGGGTGGGGGTGCTCTCGCCGGCAGTGGTGCTCACGAGCGCCGTGCTGCTCGGGCAAACGCGCGCGCTCGGCTCGCTCGTGCTCGGCGAAGACGCGGCGCATGCTCAAGGGGTGCACGTTCCGCGTCTGCGCGCGCTCGTGCTCGGGGCCGCGTCGCTCGGCGTCGCGACCTGCGTGGCCTGGTGCGGACCGATCGCGTTCGTGGGGCTCATCGTGCCGCACCTCGTCCGGCTCGCCGTGGGTCCTGGCGTGCGGCTGCTCCTGCCGATGTCGATGGTCGTGGGCGCGGCGTTTCTGGCTTTTTGCGACGCGCTCGCCCGCTCGATCGTCCCCGGCCGCGAGCTGCCCGTCGGCGTGCTCACCGCGGCCCTCGGCGCCCCCGCGCTCATCCTGCTCATGGCGCGGCAGCGCGCCTGACCCCGTCGAACGGAAATCGGTCGAGCAGCGCGCGCGTGGGGCGGCGCGCGCCGTCCCCGTTCCTCACGGAGCGAGCTCGCCGAAGACCACGCCCCGACCTTCGGTGGCGAGGTACACGCGCCCGAACACGCGCGGATCGCCCACCACCTCGTGGATCCAGCCGTACTGGTGCTGGTCGTCGTTCACGCGCACGAAGCTCTGGCCTTCGTCGATGGACCGGAAGATCCCGGTCACGCCGCCCACGGTCGCCCAAACGTAGATCGCCGGGTACGTGGCGCCGTCGGCGGCGCGCCCGAAGCCGACCCGGAACGCCGCACTGGCAGCTTCCACTTTCTGGAACGTCGCGCCGGCGTCGGTCGAGCGAAAGAGACCGCCCTCGCGCGCCGTGAGCCAGAGGTGCCCCGCGTGCCCGGGCACGGCCGCGATCATCCCGTCGGTCGCCGCCCAGTCCGGCACGACCGGGAGCCCGCTCGCCGCGGGCTCGAACGTCGCGCCGCGATCGGTGCTCGCGAACACGGTGCCCCCGATCGGATCGAACGCATAGAAGACCGCGGCGTCCACGCGATCCGCGACGGGGCGCGTGCCCGCGGGGACGCCGCCCTGCGCCGCCACCCACGTGCCGCCCGCGTCGTGCGAATACGCGAGCGCCGCGTCCTCGGGCGCCCACACGATCGCGGTCGCGTCTGCCGAGATCGCGATGGAGCGCGTGCCTCCACCCGTCGTTCCCGCGGGGAACGTCGCGAAGTCCTTCCACGTCGCGCCGCCGTCCGTCGAGAGCGCACCATAGGGCGCGGCGTTGAACGTCTTCACGAGCGAGAGCGGAGACGCCTCGGCGAACGCGATCGACAGCGTCGTCCCTTTGAGCGGCACGTGGCGTCCCTGCGGCGGAGAGACGTCGAGCTCCGCGTGCAAGAACCCGTCGATGTCGCCCATCGCCGAGAGCAACGGCGCGCCCTCGGGCGGGCTCACCACCTGGAGCGGCACCGTTTGCTCGATCCCGGCGCTCTCGAACGCACAGGTCGAAGCGGGTGTGTCGATGTTGCGGCAGCCGAACACGCCGTAGCCCGTCACGAACAGCGCGCGGCTCGGATCGTGGGGATCGAGCTCGACGTCCGCGAGCCAGTGCGGATTGCTGTCCTCGGCATACGGGGCAATCGAGTGATCCCAGGTGGCGCCAGCGAGCAGGGGCGTCCACGTCGCACCGCCGTCGGTGCTCCGATACACCTCGTCGGCGGGCGCCCAGCGGTCGAGCGTGCTCACGACCAGGTGCTCGGGGCTCGCGGGATCGAGCGAGATGCCGGAGAAGCCGTACATGCCCGTGGACGGCGTGATCTTCGTCCACATCCCCGTGTCGACGGCGTAGCGGTACACGTCGCCCGTCGTCGCGTCGTTGGGGCCGGCTACGTTGGCGTAGGTGATGTACACGGTGTTTCCCGCGGACACCGCGTGCAGCGCCATCACCCCCGTGGGTTGACCCGGCACCTCCGACCACGTCGCGCCGCCGCTCTCGCTTTGCCAGAGGCTCGCGGTCGTGCTCGCGGTCCCCGCGAAGAGCCGCGGCGTCGGCATGCCCGCGGTGCCGCTCGCCGCATGGAACAGGACGAAGTTCACGTTCGTCGGAGAGAACCCCGAGAGCTGCGTGAAGCTCTCGCCTCGATTCGTGCTCTCCCAGAGCCCGTCTCGCGTCGTGCCCATCACCAGGCGCGAGCCCAGGTTCGGATCCACCACGAGGCGTTCGCCGGCGCCGCGGCCGTCCTCGTTGCCGCCCACTTTGATGGGCAGCGGCCAGCGCGACCACGTCTCGCCGCGATCGTCGGAGCGCAGCAGCGCTCCCGTTCCCGCCCACGACTGCGTGTACTTGCCGGTCATGAGGTACACGCGCTCCGGATCGTTCGGGTCGAGCGCGAGCGAGAGCACGCCCATGAAGTCGGCTTCGTCGCGCCCGAGCGCGTCCGTGAGCGGCTTCCACCGCGAGCGCTCCGGCTCCCAGCGGTAGGCGCCGCCCATGTCCGTGCGCAGGTAGACCAAACCCGCGACCGCGGGATGGAACTCGATGCCCGTCACGAACCCGCCGCCGCCCACGACGACGTTGCGCCACACGTAGCCCGCGGCGTTCGGCGCTTCCGAGCCAGGCGGTGGCAACGACGGTCCGCCGCCTTCCCCCGACGAGCCGCCGCTCGAGCCGGCGACGCCGCCAGCGGACGCTCCGCCCGTCGCGGGCGCTCCCGCGGTGCCCGCGGCCCCACCTCCGCTCGCGGCCGGGCTCGAGCCGCCTGCCCCGGGGCTCGCGCCCGAAGCTCCCGCGCCCGAAGCTCCGGCGGCTCCCGATGCGGCTCCGCCCTGGGCAGAGCCGCCCGTTGCCGTCGCTCCCCCCGAGCCGACCGGTGCGCCGCCCGCGCCCGCAGCCGGCGGCTGGGGCCCGCCTCCCCCGCACGCGACGAGCAGCGCGAGCGCGACGAAGACCGGGGCAGAGCCTGGCCCAGGCTCGCTCCGAGAGCGGCACGCCGGCAGGCCAGGCGTGTTGGCGAGGCGGATCAGCGGCATTTTGGCAATTGGGTGTCCGCAGCCGCGCCCGCGGGGTGGCCTATTTCTCGTAGACCTGCGCCGCCGCGAGGCCCGAGCCGCCCGCGACCTCCACCACCACCTTGGCCGGCGCCGCGACCGGGAACGCCCATTTGTAGCAGTTCGGCTTTTTTCCAACGACGGCCGTCGCGCCGGTGTCGCTATCGGTAGCGAGCACCGGGGTGAGGCCGGGCAGCGGCGTTGCCGCGACGATCTGGACGTTGATCTCCGTGACCGGAGGCAGAGCCGTCGCCACGACGGTGTAGCAGCGCTGCGGCTGAAGCTGGATTTGTCCCTCCAGCCTTTGCCCGGTCTGGAAGCTGCCCGCGAGCGGTGAGCCCAGCGGCTTCGCGCCCGCGACCGTGTGCGTCCGGGCCAGCTCGTTTAGCACTGGCTGCACGACGGCAGCGGCCGCGGGATCGATCGGCTGGGCCGAGCCGGCTCCCGCCGCGCCCGCCGGAGGTGGCGTCGTGGGCGTGCCCGTGGGGGGCGGCAAGGGAGCACCGCCGACCCCGCCGCTCGGCGGCGTGCCCCAGGTGCCCGGCTGCGTCCCGGGCTGCCCGCCCCATCCCGCAGGCGGCGTCTGGCCGGCGGGAGGATAGCCGGTCGGCGGATACCCGGTCGGCGGATACCCGGTCGGCGTGCCCGCCGCTCCCGCGGGAGGGGGTGTGCCGTAGGGGGGCGCTCCGTACGCGCCCGCTGCGTCCGCGTATCCCGGAGCGTACTGCGGTTGTCCCTGAACGTACCCGCCGGTCTCGGCTTCGCGATCCGGCTTGCACCCGAAACTCACGGCGACGAGCGTCACGGAACCCAGAGCGAACTGCCCGACGCGCGATCGGGCTCGGGAAGCGGTCATGGGCGCGGAGGCTAACATCCTCCGCCGCGGTGTGCCGAGCGGAAACGCGTAGTCCGCGTGCTGCTTCGCCGCCTCAGCGAATGCTCTGCTCGCGCGCCGCTGCGCGCTGTTTGCGTGCGTGTGCGACTTGCCCGGACCGATCGATCGAGACCACGTGATCGCCTTGCCGAACCCGTCGCGCGACGAACACCTCTTCGCCGTTGCCGACGCGAGCGACGAATCCCTCCGCCGCGAGCCGCTGGCCTCGTTGCACCTGTATTCCGGCGAGGCGCGTCGCGGGCCCCAGGTCCAACACCAGGCGCCGGTCACCGGTCGCGGTGCGGAGGTGCACCACGACGAGGCGGAGGTCCGTGCCGCGCACCGTGACCGGCTTGTTCGCGATCACTGTTCCGCTCACTTGACGCAGACGGAGCGTGCGCTGTCGCGCCTGCGCGCGCGTCTCGGCAACGGGGCGCGGTGTGTCCGGTGCTGCCTCGGGCGCGCGGGGCGCGATCGGGAAGCTCGGCTGCCCGAGTGCCGGGAGCGCGGCTCCGAAGAGGGCCAAGGCCGCCGCCCAGCGCGGGATTTTGCGTGGCGGTCTCACTGCTGGGTCGCTCGTCCTAAGGTGAGCAAGGCTCGTGCCGCTCGGCTATCGTCGTGCAACGCACCATGCGCCTCGCGCTCATCTCGGACGCACACTTCGGGCCTCCGGCGTACCACGCGGGCAAGCTCAGAAAGCTCACGCATCGGGCGGAGGAGCTCACCCGCCGCTTCGTGCGGCGCATGAACGAGGTCGAGCGCCCGGAGCTCGTCGTCAACCTCGGGGATGTCATCGAGGACGAGAGCCGTGAGCGGGATCTGGAGGCGTATGGACGGTTCCTCGACGCGCTGTCCGGCCTCGAGGCGCGCGTGGTCCACGTCGCTGGGAACCACGATCAGGTACACCTGACCGACGACGACCTCCGTCGCTTGTGGCGCCAGGCGGGGGAGCTCTTCCACTCCTTCGACGTGGGGGGCTTTCACTTCATGGTGCTTCGCACGGTGGAGATCCGGGACACGGCGGTGCACCTACCGAGCGAGCAGCTCGCCTTCGCCGCGGCGGATCTCGAGCGCACGACGCTCCCCACGGTCGTGCTCATGCATCACCCCGCGAGCGAGCAGGGGCTCGTCGGCAACCGTTGGTTCGAACGCGCACCGCACCTCTGCCGGGTGGCGGAGCGGCGGGCGCTGCGCTCCGTCCTCGAGAGGTCGGGCAAGGTCGCGGCCGTGTTCAATGGGCACGTACATTGGAACCACCTCGACGTGATTCGCGGGATCCCGTACGTCACCGTCCAGAGTCTCGTCGAAAACCTCGACGACGACGCGCCGGGTCGTCCAGCGGCGGCATACGCCGTGTGCGATCTCGAGACGCACCGGCTCTCCATCACGGTTCACGGAGAAGAGCCAGTGCGGTACCAGATCGAGTCGTGACGAGACCGGCGTCGATCGAGGTAGAGGCGCTCCCCGAGCTGACCGTAGCGGGAGGCATGGACCGCATCGGAATGCAAGCAGGCGGCTGACGTGGAGTCTCACGAGGTCGATCTCGCGATCGAGGAGCTCGAGGTTCGCCTCGAGCGCCTGCGCGCGCTCTACGAGCAGTACTTCCTCGGCATCGAGAAGATCGAGCCCTTGGTGGCGCGCAAAGACGTGGACCGCCGGCTTCACGCCCTGCGCCGGGAGAAGATCCGCAACACGGCGAAGCGCTTCAAGCTGCAGACCATCATCCAGCGCTACAACACGTTCCAGCAGTATTGGCAGCGCATCTGCCGCGAGATCGAGAACGGCACCTACAAGCGCCACTTGCTGCGCGCCGAGCGCTCACAAGGGCCGGCCGATCTGAAGACGATCGCCGCGCGGCGGCGCTTCGGTCGGGAGCGGGTGGAATCCGCCGCGCCGCCTCCGCCCGAACCCCAAGCCCATCCCTCGGTCGCGGCGGCGAGCCCAGGCGCGGCTCCTCCCCCGCCGCCCGCGCCCGGCAAGGGTGAAGGGTTGCCGCGACGGCCCCCGCCGCCGCCGAAGCGCCGCCCTGCGGGACCTCAGCCGAATCCCGCCGCTGCCTCCGCGCCGTCCGGTCCCATCGAGGCGAAGGGCGTGCGCGAGCTGCACGCGCGTTTGGTCGCCGCGAGCCGTGCCGCCAATCGACCAGCCGTCAGCCTGGAAACCGTGGAGAAAACGGTGAAGGCCACCGAGGCGGCGCTCCGAGCCAAGCACGCCAACCGTCGGATCTTCTTCGACGTGGTCGTCAAGGACGGCAAGCCCGCCCTCAAACCCATCGTGCGATAGCGCGGCGTCTACACACTGCGCCCGGCCGGGGCGGCGAGCTTCCCTCGCGAGGCCCGCCGTCCTCGCCCGAGCCTCCATCGCTCCCCGTCATCGCTCCCCCGAGCTGAGAGGGCGGGGTCTGCTTTGCTCTCGTTCCCCGCAGGTTTCGTCGCTCCGCCGGAGCTTTCACCGGTTCCCCCGAGCTGAGAGGGCGGGTCCGCTTTGCTCTCGCTCCCCCAAGCTTCCGTCGCTGGGTCCGCTTTGCTCTCGCCAGAAACAGCGCGGCCCGGAGGGGTGCTCCGGGCCGAACGGTCAGTTCGCAGTCCGAACTGGTGGCGGTGGCGGGTCCGTGCCGGTCGGCGGCTCGACGAACACGTCTCCGTCGCAGAACACGATGGTGCAAGCGCTCTGGCCGGTCTCCCGCATGCGAGCGCAGAGCTCGCTCAGCTCAGGGTCCGAGTCCACGACGTCGCCCTCGATGGGCTGGCGGGTGTTCTGATCGTAACGGCAATTGTCGATGGCTACCCAGAGGCCGCGATACCTGTTGGAGCGGCAGAGCTCCGGCCACGTCATCCTGGTGGTCATGGGTTGGGCTACCTTCTCGTGAGATTTCCCTTCTCGGGGAACAGCGCCTGGACGGCAGAAAGCGGAAGGGGCTGCTGGCACATCACAAGAGCGCGACAAATCGATCTCAGTACAAGTTCTGGGCAGCGTCAAGCTGACGGGATAACGCGATGCTTCAAAGAGAAAAGCTCCTGATTTCAGGAGCTTAAGTTCCGTTCGCGCCGCGAGCTCGCCGGCAGGACTCGAGGCGTGCCTCGTCCGGAGTGCCTGGCAGGGGCCGTTTTTGGTGACTGTTCCCGATGTGGGCGCACCGCCTCTACCACGCCTTCCAAGCGCGTGCAGGGAGCGGCGGCGGGAAGGCGAGCTCCGGCTTCCAGCGGGCTCGCTGACCGCGCGGATCACTTGCAGGAAGTGTTGTCGAGCGCACGCCCGAGCGACGGCGTCGAGGCGCCGATCTGCTGCGCGGCCGCGATGATCGCCCGAGCGCGATCGCACTGGCCGTTACGCGCGGCCGCCGTCGCGGCGTTCGGCGCGAGCGCCTTGATGCGCTTGAGGCACTCCTTCTTCTGCGGGCCGTCGCTGCACGACGCGTAGCCCTGGGCGGCCCCCGCGATATCCCCCGCGCGGGCCTTCGCCACGCAGGTATCGCAGCTCCCGCCCGTCGCGGGCGGAGGCGTCGGGGTCGTCGGGGTGGGCGCCGCCGTTGGCGTCGTCGGGGTGCTCGTCGTCCTCGGGGTCGGCGGCTTCTGAGTCGTGGTCGTGGCCGGGCGCGGCGGCGCCGGTGCTTCCGGAGCGGGCTCGGCCGTGGGCGGCGGATCCGGCGCGGTCTCGAGCGGCGCGATGGACGTGACCGTTTCCGGCGCGGCGGGCGGCGCCGCCGCCGGCTGGGGCATCACCGGCGGGGCTTCCTCCGCCTTCATCGAGCGGGTCGCCACGACGGCCATGGCGACGAGCAGCACCGCGCCGAGCGTGCCCAAACCCACGATCAGGCCCTTTCCGCCGCTTCGCGCCGGTGGTTTTCGGAGCACGGGCGCGACCGGGGCTGCCGGAGCCACGGCGGCGGTCGGCGTCACTCCACGCTCGACCGGCGAGGGAGGGGGCGCGAGCGCGGTGCCGAAGTCCGGCGGCGCCTCCATGGCCGCCGTGCCGGTGCGAACGTTCTCTGCCGCCGACGTCACCTCGGGCGTGATGCGCGCGCCGCTCGACAGCTCCTCGAAGAAATCGCGCGCCGACGCCTGACGCTGTTCGCGATCTTTCGCGAGCGCCTTCATGACGGCGTCCTGCATCGCTCTCGGGATCGACGCGCCCGGGGCGGCGGTCTCGAAGGGCATCGGCGCCGCGGTCATGTGCTGCGTCGCCCACTCCCACGGCGTGTCCGCGTGGAACGGGAGCCGGCCGGTCAGCATCTCGTACGCCATCACGCCGAGCGAATAGACATCGCTCCGCGCATCGAGCGCCTTCCCCGTGAACTGTTCGGGGCTCATGTACGGCGGCGTGCCCAGCACCATGCCTTGCTGGGTGAGCTTCTGCTCGCGCTGGGCGTCCGCGGACTCACTGCGCGCCGCGATGCCGAAATCCAGCACCTTGACGAAGTCCGTCTCGCCGGCGCGGTTGGTGAGCACGACGTTGTCGGGCTTCAGATCGCGGTGGATGATGCCCTTGCCGTGCGCCTCGTCGAGCGCGCCGCTCACCTGCCGCAAGATCTTGACCACCCGGTCGGGCGCGAGGCGCTTCTCGGCTTCGATCACCGCGGCGAGCGAGCGCCCGGCGACGAACTCCATGGCGATGTACAGCCGGCCGTCCGTCGCGGAACCGAAGTCGTAGACCTTGATCGTGTTCGGGTGCTCGAGCTCGGCGACCGTTCCACACTCGCGGTGAAAGCGCGCGAGCACCGACGGCTCGCGCGACAAGTGCTGGTGCAAGGTCTTGATGGCGACCTTGCGCACCGTCGAGCCCATCTGTTGCTCGCCGACGTAGACGACGCCCATGCCGCCTTCACCGAGCACGCCGGTCACTCGAAAGCGACCGCCGATGAGCTCACCAATCAGAGGATCCGGCCCGCTCGCTGCTGCCGGGAGCCCGGCGCCGCAGCGAGCGCAGAAACGCGCGCCCTCGAGGTTCGAGTGCCCGCAGGCTTCACACTGCATCGAGCGATGACACTAGCCCAGATTCTCCCTTCCTAGAACGCCGATCAGTTTGACTGATCGGCGTTCTAGCCTTGTTTTGTAGGGGCGGCTCGCGCCGCCGCTCCCCTCCCCGCCGAAGGTGAATTCGGCGGGGCCCCTCCCCACGCGGGCACTCTGCGCGACACTGTTTTCCGCATATTTCGGCGCGTTCCCAACCGTTGTCGCTCTAGTCGGGGAAGGCTGACCCCTCGCTTCCTTGGTGTCGCCTGCCCCGTCCGGGTTGGGGAGAGGCGACGGGCTCGCTGCACCGCCGGTTCACTCGTGTGGGCGCGCCTCGGTGTTCGATGCCGCGGCTGCCGGGCGCCCAGCTTGGTCGGGAGGCCAGGGAAGCGCGATCGCCTCGCCCGTCGCGCGATCGATGAGCAGCGCCCGGCGCGCTCGCGCGGCGCGCGGCACGAGCACCCGTGCGCGCACGTGCGCACCTTTCGCGATATTCGGGGGAGGGAACCTCGTCGCGACACCGGCGGTTTCGGGGCTCTCGGCGCCGAGCAGGGGCAGATCGAAGCGCACCCGCTCGACGAGCTCGCGCCCGATCCAGAGCTCGATCGCGTAGCGCCCCATCCGCCGCGGCGTCACCACCGGCCGCTTCATGTCGACCGGGCGAACGCCGGTCACGGTGAGCGCGCCGGCTTTCCATTCGACGGAGTATTCCCACTGCTCCTTCTGCCGGAGCGGCTCGGGATCGGGCGGAGCCTGCGCGCCGGCGAGCTCTCGCGCCGCTGCGGGCTCGACGGAATCGGCCGACGCCCTCGCGCCGTCCGGAGGGGCCGTCGCGGGAGCCGCGGAGGGTGCGGGAGCCGTGGGCCGCGCTTCGCTGGCACGCGGCGCGAGCGCGGACTTGCCCTCCTGGGGAGAGCCTTCACCCAGCGTCGTGGGCACGACCAGGACGGGACCGCCCGCATGCTTCGCCGGGGGCAGCGAGCAGCCGACTCCGAGCAGCGCGACGAGGGCGATGCGATGCATGGGCGAGGGTTAGCCCATCCCGCGGCGTTCCGCCGCTGACCGCGGGCCCTTCGCGGATCGGGCGTCGAGTTGCAGCCGTCGACCGGGAGGCGCTCCGTGACGCGCGTCTCCCGCGGCCGGGCCCAGCGCGCCGAGCGCTACCCGAGGCGCGGCGTTCCGAAGAATCGCTCCAGGAGCCGGCACGTGAACGCGTGATCGCGCTCGTGCGCCATCTCGCGAATCGAATGCATGGAGAGCAGCGGGCTGCCGATGTCCGCCGTGCGGACGCCGAGCTCCGCCGCGGCGAGGGGACCCAACGTGGAGCCGCAGCTCACGTCCGACCTTGGGACGAACTCCTGGAGCGGAATCCCGGCTTCGCGAGCCAGCGTCCGGAGCTGGGCCGCCGCGAGCTCCGACGTGGCGTAGCGTTGGTTCGCGCTCGTCTTGAGGAGCGGCCCGTCGCCCAGCACCGGCGCGTGCCGTTCGTCGTGTTTTTCGGGGAAGCTCGGGTGCACGGCGTGACCCATGTCCGCGCTCAGGAAAAAGCTTCGTCGGAGCGCTCGGAGGCGTGTGCTCGCGTCGGGGATGAGGCGCGCCGTGAAATCGCGGAGCACGCTGCCCCGCGCGCCGGTCGCGCTCTCGCTGCCCACTTCCTCGTGGTCGAAGAGCACGATGGCGGTCGTCCAGGGGGCGCCCGCTTCGAGCCCGACGAGCGACGAGAGCGCCGCATGGCACATCGCGAGGTTGTCGAGGCGCGCCGCGAGGACGAACTCGTTTCGAACGCCGGCGAGGACCGCCCGTTCGGTGCTGACGAGTCTCAGGTCGTGCCCGCGCACGCTGTCGACGGGAATGCCGTGGGGGGCGAGCAGGCGCGTGAGGAGCGCTCTCGCGGAGGCTCCGCCGGATCGGGCCAGAACGGGCACGAGGTGTTCGTGCGGATGGACGACGAGGCCGCGCGTGTTGACGTCGGGTTGGAGGTGGACGGCGAGGCTCGGAACGCGGCAAACGGGTCCCGACGAGGCGACGAGCCGCGAGCGCAGCCGTCCGCGGTCTTCGTAGAGGACGCGCCCGGCGACGGCGAGATCGCGGTCGAGCCAGGTGTGGAGCAGCGCGTTGCCGTAGATCTCGACGTCGAGCAGCGCATACCCCGCGCTGCTCGTTCGGCAGAGGCGCGGCTTGAGCCGAAGTCCCGGCGAATCCGTGTGCGCACCGATGAACCGAATCCCGCGCTCGCGGACCCGGCTCGCTCCCGTCCGAAACGCGACCAGTGTGCTCCCGCGGCGATAGTAGTAGCGCCCGTTGCGCTTCAGGTGGAACGGCTCGCGCTCCGTCAACGCGATGAACCCCGCGCGGCTCAGGCGCAGCGCGGCCTGCTGGACGGCGTGGTGGGGAGTCGGGCAAGCATCGAGAAACTCGAGGAGCTCCGAGCTCCAGGACGGACGCACCGTTGCCATCGCGTATTGGGAAACGACCTCGAGACCGATTCTCGTCGCGACCACGATGACCTCCTCCGAATCGAGAGCCCACGGCGTGGGCTACGTCCCGGCCCCCGGAATCGCGGCGAGGCGTTGGCCCCGCGCGGATTCCGTCGCGGGAACCTCCGCGCACATTTCCGGATCCGGGATCGGCGGCTCGGAGTCGAGCGCGCTCCGCCTCCCGGCCATGCGCATCTGGATCGCCCGCGGCGTGATGCAGAGCCGGACCGCCGCGCGCTGCAAGCTGTTCGACTCGAGCTCCACCGCGAAGTCCACGGCCGCGTCCTCCACCGCTTTGCGGATGGCTTTGAGCCCGACCTCGAGCGTCACGGCCCGCTCGATCGCCGCTCGGAAGCCGGCGTCTTGCCAGGGCTCGCCGTGCTCACCGACCGGGCGATCCTCGGGAGGGATCGCGCCCACGGTGATCGGCCCCGCGCCCGTGTGGCGGCAGCACATGCGTTCGGCGAGCCGGCGGAGCTCCCGCACGTTTCCGGTGTAGTGGCGCGTCAAGAGATACTCCTGAACCGTCTCGTCGAGCTCCACGTCGGGCCGCCCGCACTTCTCGGCGAAGTGCCGAAAGAGCGGGAGAATATCCGTCCGTCGATCGCGGAGCGGCGGAAGCTCGATGTGCGAGCACGCGACCCGATAGTAGAGATCGCGACGAAACGTCCCCCGGTCCTGCTCCGCACGAAGCTCGCGATTGGTGGCGCACACCAGGCGGAAGTTCGCCTGCTTCCAGGTGTTGCTCGCGATCGGCTTGTACGCCCCTTCCTGGATGGCGCGGAGCAGCTCCGCCTGAATGGGGGCGGGGAGCTCGCCGATTTCGTCGAGGAAGAGCGTGCCACCGTCCGCCAGCGAGAACACGCCTTCGCGCGCCGCGCTCGCTCCCGTGAACGCGCCCCGCTCGTGCCCGAAGAACTCGCTGCCCGAGAGCGTCGGGACCACCGTCGTGCAGTCGAGCACGATGAGCTCCCCCTTCGTGTCGCGGCGATCCAGCGTATGGATCAGCTTCGCGGCGAGCTCCTTGCCGGTGCCGGTCTCCCCCGTGATGAAGAGCGATGCATCCGTGTAGCGCCCCACCTCGACGAGCTCGCGCAGCACGTTGCGCCACGCGCGGCTCTGCCCGACCAGGTTCTTCGCGATCAGCGGCGAGTCGATGATGCTCTCGATCTCGTGCCAGCGCCGAACGCGCGCGGCCACCGCCTCACCGTCCGACGCGCCGCCGAAATGGACGACGTCCGTCGCCCCGTGGTTGAGGAGCCCCCATTTCAGGGAGCGGGGGAGGGGCCCTTTGCCGAGCCAGAGGGCAAGCAGGCGATCGCGCCCATCCCGACTGAGCTCCGCCGCGGCCGGAAGCACCCCCGGCTCGGGTTGATCGAAGAACAGAATGGCGGGTCCCGCGGTATCCCGCGAGCCGAACGAGTACGTCGTGATTCCCTGCTCGGCGAGTGCGGCGACTGCCGACCGGTGGAGCTCACCGGAATACGCGGCCGCGTGATGAGCCTTGACCACGATCATGAATGGCCGGCCTCGGGAAACACACGGACCATGAGTCACCTCCCTGTCCCTCTCGGCTCGAGATATCGGGGATGCCTTCTTCCCTCACGGCAGGTTGGTCGACGTTCGGCCGTTCAGAGTATTACGGTGCATTCGTCGCGCCAAGACTGAACATGCGGCCTCGCCGTGCCTCGGTGAACTACTAGGTTCGATCGGGAGTCGTTCAGTAGTCGTTACTATCAACGGCGCGCGGCGGTCGCGAGATGGAGGGCGGGCGGGGCGAAGTCGATCCTGTCGGAGGCGAGGTCCACGCCCGTCAAGGAGCGATAGGCGTGGAGATACGTTTGGATCTCCGTCCGAAAGGCGCGCGCCCAGTTCGCGGCCGCGTTTGCGTCTTTCGTCTGCGTCCAGCTTCCGAATCGGACGGCCAAGAGCACCTGCTCTCCGCACATCGCGAGATCCCGATACAGGCTCACGGGGGCGTCGCCCCAGCCCTGCAGTCGGCGCATCGTCTCGAGCTGCCCGATCCACGGCTCTTCGTGGGGCACGCCGGGACGGCCGCCCAAAAACTCCCGCATTTCGGGCCGCGCCAGCAGCCACTGGTGGAGCAAGACCTCGACGCGGGACGTCCACGGCAGGTCCCCATACTGATTGTTGGCGCCTTGCGCGAGCAGGAGGTGAACCTCCTTGAGCGCCGTGAGCAGGGGGAACCCGTCCGTGTAAATCGTCGCGTCGCGATCCTCACGGAAGAACTCGGCGCACAGGTGGAGCAACGTGTGGAACGCCTTCAGGAACTTTTCTCGACTCTCCACGCTCTCGAGCTTCGGAACGGCCTTGCCGCGAATCGAGAGGCCGTACTCGTATTGGTACTCGAGCGCTCGCCGGGCGAGACTCAGTCGATTCGGCTCGTCTTCGATGAATCCCCAGAGCAGGTTGTTGAGAGCGCGCAGCGGGTCCGTCGCGAAGCGATCGAGCGGGTTCTTCAGGCTCACGCTCTTCTTGTTCTGGAAACGGAGCGCGAGCGCCTTCAAGGCCTGGTACACGCCGCTCTCCTCGTACCAGTACGTCCAGATGAGCTCGATCAGCGGCGGGCTCGTCACGCGCGACGGCAAGATTCCGTAGCAGCCGACGCCGAGGCTCAAGTGCCGGAACTTCTTGACGGGGATCCCCATCAAGCCCTGGCGGATCAGATCGAAGTAGGGCAGCACCTTCGGGAGCTCGGGCGCGAGCTCTTTGAGGTAGTTGCTCTTGTAGAGCTGCAGGGTCCTCTGCTCCGACGCGGAGAGCGGCGATGCTTCGTACTCGGCGAGCTTGTCGTCCACGACGGCCTCGATGAGCGCATCTTCGAGGAGCCCTGCCTCCTGGAGCAGGAACGCCTCGGTCGCGAGCTTCAGGAGGTCGTACGCATCGCGGCCACGGATGCCTTGCAGCGCCGAGAGCTTCCTGCGCTTGTAGTTGATCTCCCGGCCCAACCCGCTCGGTCGCTCGATCTCCTCGGGGGAAGCGCAGAGCACCTGGTCGATGAACCGCGCGTAGCTCTCGAACGCGAGCGCATTCGAGCGATCCTTGATGACACGCCACAGTCGTTCGTCGGACGTGCGCGGTCCCAGAGTCGGGGCAAGCTGCACGAGGGGAACGCCGCGCCTTCGCCGGCCGCCGTCGTCCTCGTCGCCATCTCCCGGGTTGCCGTCGTCGCCGCCACCGTTCGGAGGGAGCGGGCCTTGGCTGCTCGAGGGACCGCCGCCCGTTTCCGCCGCCGACCCGAACGCTTCCGCGCGCTCTTGAACGAGGCGATGCACGACTCGGGGAAGGGCAGCCTTGATGTCGTGGCGGAGCCGCTCCAGCAACGCATCGCGGATCTCGGGCTGGTTTCCGGGCACGCCATCGACGAGCGCGTCGAGGAGGTCCGCCGTGGCGACGGCTTCCTTCGCGCTCTCGACGACGGCGTCGGCGAACTCCTGCTTGATGTCGTTGGACCTCCTGCGCGAAGCTTCGCGCGCCGCCTTCTCGCCGGCGGTTTCCTCGAGGGATTCGGGAGTCTCGGGTTGCTTTCTGTCTTTGGTCATGTCTCCTCCTGACAGCCGGGGAACGGACGACGGGCTACGCCGAGGCGGCGGCGCTTCCTTCCGGGAGGCGCAGCTTCTCGGTGGCCCAACGGAGAATCAGGGTCTCGAGCACTCGGGTCTCGAGCTTCGGGGGGAGCTTTCCGTCGGCGCGCGCCTGGCCGAGCACGGCGAACACCAGCGAAGGGCGCGCGGCGTACATCGCGAGCCGTCCGCGCTTCCAGCGCTCGTACGTCTCCGCGAGGCGAGCCGGGTGCATCACGCCGTCCGGAAAGAGATCGGCGATGCGCTTGCCCTCGAGCGAGCGCGGTCGAAGCGTGCACGCCAGCGCGGCGAACTCCGGGAGGGCCTCGAGGAGCGTCTTCATCAGCGCCTGCTTCTCGGGCCGCGCCGACGCCAGCGGGTGCAACGCGGACCACTGCGCCCGGAGCTGCTTCCATTGTGGATGCGGCACGAGGGCCTCACCGAGCGCCGCGCTGATGTGCACGCGAATCCACGGAATGGGATGCACGCGATCGAGTCCGCCCAGGAACACGTGCGGCGTCGGGAGGTTCAGGAGCGCGAAGAGTCCCAGCGTGTGGGCGACCCCGACCGCGCCCACGGCCCAGAGATCTGCGAGGATCTCCGAGCTCCACTGGTCGAAATGCCGGAACGCCACCGCCCGTTCCGGCTGCTTTTTCGAGCGCGCGCGCAGCGCCTCTTGCAGCGCCGGAACGAGGTCGAGGAGCGAGGCCGCCTGATGCCCCACTTCGTGGGCGATCGATCCGGCGAGCCCCGTGCCGATCATGCGCTCGCGCGGGACGCGCAGCACGGCGACCGGATTGTCGCCGCCCGCGGGCAGGCGTGTCATCGCACGGCGGATCGCCGCCCCGTGTCCGCGGTCGAGATAGGAGATCACCGCGGGCGCCTCGAAGGCCGGACACCGCATCATGTCGATGGCGGCGACATCGATCCCGCTGAGCAGCAGTCCCGTCGGGTGCTCCGAGCGTTGGGTGATCACGTCCGCGAACAGATCGAACTCCGAGAGAAGGCCACCGAAGAGCAGGCGAACCCGCGCGAGCTGCCGCTGGGCTTCGTCCGGTGGTTTCGGTCCCGCGCGCAGCCACGCTCCGAACTCACGAATGCGCGCCCGCACGCGCGCGTAGCGCTCCAACAGGCCCTTTTCGATCGACCGGAGCGCTTCGAAGCCGACGGTCGCCGCCGGGACCATGGGCATGTGCTCCGAGAAGGGCCGGAGGAGCTCCAGGCGCGCGAGCATGGACTCGGCCTCGTGCGCCAGGAGCTTCAGGGCGGCGACGTCGGACACGCCGTCAGACTCCGAGCACGATGATCTTCCGACCACGCCGGATCCAGCGGCCGCTCTCGGCCCCTGCGGTTCCGGGCAGCAACGGCCCTCCGCCGAAGGAGCGCGGGGAAAGGCGCCGCGCGAGCCCCGGGGCGTGCTGTTTGGCGGCGGCGGCGATCGCGTTCTGAGCGACGGCGCGCGGGTTGGCGCTCGGGGGTGCCTTGGCGGCTTTCTGCGCGGCGCCCGCGCCCAGGCGGACGAAGCGCTTCGCCATCTCGAGCTGCAACTCCTCGTCGCTCATCCCCTCGGACTCGAACTCGAACAGCTTCGTCGCGAGCGAGCCCAGCTGTCCGCCGATCACGCCGCCCACGCCGGGGGCGACGAGGTTGCCGAGCGCCGTGCTCGCGATGGGGAGCGCCTTCTTCGCGACGGTCTTGAGTCCTTTCCCGAGGGCCTGGCCGACCTTCGAGCTCGCGAACTTCTTCAGGCCGCCGGCCGCCTGTTTCACGAGGTTGCCGATGAACTCCTCGAGCTCCTCGTCGTCGCCGACTTCGAGGAGCTCGGCGGCGAGCTCGAGCTCTTCCGCTTCGTCGAGCGGCCCCGTCTCGCCCGTGAAATAGAGCGACTCGTCATCCATCGCCTCGAACAGCGCTTCGAGGTCTTCGTCTTCGCTCGCGTCGACTTTCGTGAGATCCAGGTCGTGCATTGCTCTCCTCCTCGCGGGTTTTCCGTCCTCAGACCCCGAAGAGCACGATGCGGCGTCCACGCCGGCGCCAGGTTCCGCTGGCCTTCGTGCCTCCGGCGTGGATCGTGCTCGACGTGCCCGCGGCGCTCGCGGGAGCGTTCTCGCGCAAGGCCGTCACCATCGCGTCCTTCGCCACCACGGCTGGCGGCGCCTTCCCCTGCGTCTTCACCGCCTTTTGCGCGGCCGCGCACGCGGTCTTCACGACGCGCTTGGCGGCTTCGAGCTCGTCCTCCTCGAGCTCGAGCTCGAGCCGAGCCGCCGCCGCTCCGCCGAGCTTCTGGCCGAGCTTTCGTCCCGTGTCGCCACCGAAATGGCCGCCGACGGCGGCGCCGACCTGTGGGAGGGTCTGCTTGGCGAGCCCCTTCGCGGCGCCCACGAGCTTCTTACCGACGTTCGAGCGGAGAAAGCCGCCGGCCGCCTTCGCGGCGCTCGAAAGCAGGGAGCCCAGGAACTCTTCGAGCTCCTCTTCGTCTCCGACTTCGAGCAGCTCGCGAGCGAGATACTCGGCGACCTCGTCATCGATCTCCTCCGGCTGCCCCGCCCACTCCTCGTCACCCATTTCCTCGTCGAACTCGTACCCTTCGAACGCGTCTTCGAACATTGCGTACTCCTCGAGTGGCCTTGGGGAGCACGGCGCGTCGAAGAGCGACGACAGCTCCCGAGGAGCGTGCTTCAGCGAGGACCGTGCCAGCGCGTCCGCGGGCGCGCCTCGGGGGCTCCCCGCAGGCGCCAAGCCCCTCCTTTTGCGCGCGAAGCGGCTGTGTCGGGTCGCGCTGCGTGGGTCGGTCGGAAGGAGCGCCGGCGAAATCCGCTTCGCCTCCGCCCTCAATCGGCACCGTGCGCGACGAAGCGGGCTTCGTCGCTATGCGGTCGCCGCCGAACGCGGGCGGTTCGAGCAACGGAGTACGCCGGACGAGACGCGACTCGACGCAAGGGGCGTCACGCCTTGGTGACGCTGCCGGCGCGAAGCTCGAGGCGGAGCAGATCGCCGCTCGCGAAGGCCTGGGTCGCGCGCTCGGTGCCGATCACGAGCGGCACGCCGAGCGCGCGCGCGGCGAGGACGCCCTCGTCGAGGACCCCGCCGCAGTCCGTCACGACCGCGCGCACCGCTGGCAGGAGCGGCGCAAAGCTCGCATCGAGCCAGCGGGTCACGAGGATGGGGGCCGGGGCCAGCGACAACGCGTCTTCGAGCGTGCGTGCGACGGTCGCGCGGCCGACGATCTCGCCCGTACCGAGCCCCAGTCCTGCGACGGGCTCGGTTTCGTGGCGAACGCGCACCCCGCGCCCGAGCAGCGGGGGCGGCGGCGCCGCGCGCATCTGCTCGGTCCACCGGTGACGCCGCTCCATCGCCACGCGCGTCAGCCTGGGATCTGGCCGCACCGTGCTGTCGAGCAGCTCCCCGAGCTCGAAGAAGAACGCGGCCCCCGGGTCGCTGCCGATCAGACGGCGCAGGCGCCGATCCACGTCCAGCACGGCCGTTCGCAGCATGGAGAGCGTTCGCGCGCGGACCAGGTGCAGACGCGAGCGCAAGAGCACGAGGCGTCGCGCGACGAGCGACAGCGCGCGGAGGAGCCGGGCTTCGACCATGCCGAGCTCGCGCGACAACTGTTCCACGGAAGCCGAGCGTTCGCGGCGGGCTCCTTCGAGCCGCCGATCGTCACTATCGACGCCGCGTTCCGAGAGCACGGAGACGAGTCGCAGCAAGAGCTCGGGGCGCTCCCCGAAACGGGCGCTCTTGAGCTCGCGCTCGTCGGGCCCGCGCTCGCCGAACCCTGCGGCAAAATCCGCGATGCGGATCTGCGCCGGCACCCCGTTCTCCTTCTCTTGGGCCCGCGTGGCGGCTTCCGCGACGCTGCACAGCGCGAGCGCCGGGGTCACGCTCGCGAGCTCGAGCGGCTCCGGGACGATCAGATCGGCGAGCAGCGGGTCACCGATCGAGGCCGGCGCGCGCCGCACCAGCGCCGTGAGGGCCGCGCACGCTTCGAGCAGATCGAGCGTCGCCGTGATCTCGAGCGAGCGCGTCGAGCGCTGCACGGCCGCGCACTCTTCGAGCGTGGTTCCGAGCGCGTCGTCGGGCAAAATGCCGAGGTCCATTTCCACCAGCCAGCGGTAGTGCTGCGCGGCATCCCGCTCGTGGCGCAACACGCTGCGCTCGAGCTCCAGCGCCTTCCGCTCCGCGCGGGCGAGCGCTCGCCCGATGCCGAGCAGCGACGGGCTCACCCGACCCGGAACCACGCGGCGCGCGTCGATGCGCGCCTCGTACGCGAGCGCCAGCGAAACGCTCTCCGCGTCGAGCCGCAGCACGTCCCGCGCGACGCGCACGAACGGCACCAAGGCTTGATACGCGTAGCCCGAAACGCGAACGAGGCGCCGTGAGAGCCGGGGCAGGGAAGAGCCGCGCTCCGCAATGCGGTTGCCGAGCAGGGCGTGGTCGTCCAGCACCAGTTGCCACGTCAGCGGCGTTGGCGGATGCAGGCACCGATCCCCGAGCCCACCGGCGATCCAAATCCCCTCGAGATCCTCGCGAGCACGCGCGTCGAGCTCGCGCAGCCCGTGCGGAGCTGCCATGCGGGCTCGCGATTACCGTTCCTGCGTGGCGTTCGCGCCGGCCGTTGCCCGCCGCACGAGCTCCACGAGCACCGGATCCATTTCGAGCTCGGCGCGCAGCGCCTCGCGGACCGCGTCGATCTGCTCGGGAGGGAGCCGACCGACCAGCGGAGCCACGGCTTCTTCCACGCGCGCCGACAGATATTCGTTCGTCGAGATGTCGCCGCGTTCGAGCTGAGCGAGCAGCTCCGAGACGTCTCCGGTCGCCCGCGCCGGGGCCGAAGGCCCCGTGCCGTCCAGCCGAAAAGGTTCGGCGCCGGATGAGCCGTTCAGCTCACCCAGCGCGCCTGGGCCTGCTTTGGGTGCCGGGGGGCGGCCGATGCCGTCGATGCTCATCGCTCCTCAAGTCTAGCGGGAGCCCTAGAAGGGGACCAGAGACGCGTCACGGTGCGCCCACGTCCGCCCCTGGGCGAGACTGCTCGGTCAGCGGATGTTTCCAATCGCATTCTTCACCGTCTCGTGCCGCGCCTTGAGCACGTTCGAGACCGTCGTATACGCCCGGTTTTCCTGGCTGATTCGCTCCTGGAGCTGCAGAAAATACAGGTTCTGGTTGGCGTTCTGACTCAGCACGCCCTCGATGCTCGGCGCCGTGGCGCCGCCCGCCGGCCCAACGCCGCCGAGCTCCGCCGGAGCCGCCGCGGAGCTCGGACCGATGGGTGATTCGAGCGTGCCCACTGTCGGCGCGGGTGAGCGGAGCGCCGCAGCGAGAATCGGACCGCCCGGCAGCCGGAGGACGGCTTGCTCGGCGCTCGACACGATCGCGCCAGCGCTCGCGCGCATCACCTCGTTGAAGGGCCGTGCCGGGGGCGCCGTGGTGCGTGCCGCCGTGCGCTCGATGGCGACGTTGGGGGAAGGGCCTGTGGCTTGAATTCGCGTGCTCATCCGTACGTCCTCCTTGGGCCGGGTTTGCGGCCGCGGTGGAGACGTCGGTCCAGGCGTCGCCGCGGTTGCGTGCTTTCGGCGTTCACGCCGTCGAGGGACCTTCTCGGAGACGCGCGAGGATCAGCGCGAAGAAGCGAGCGGCTTCGCGGCTGAACCGCCACCCGAGGTGAGTGGTGCACGCTCCGCAAACGGCCACTTCCCACGCGTGTCCGGAAAACCAGCTGAACTCCTCGCTGGGCGGGCCGGAGACGCGAACGCCGGGCGCGGACGCAAAGCAGCCGATTCGGTAGACGTATCCAGCTGGATTGAGGAAGGCGTGGCTGTGAGCGCCGTCGACCTCGATGCGTTCGTCGAGCGACGTCACGCGCGATCCACAAGTCGCGCACATCAGTGCTGCGCCGCTTCTCGATGCGGTCTCGACGACCTCCTCCGGGTCGTCACCGCCGGTGGGCGCAGGTCCTGCCGGTCCCGAGGGTGGTTGCCGGACGAGCACCGCGAGCATCGCCTCGAGTATCCCATCTCGTGCGCCCGGAGCGCGCTCCCGGGCGCGCGCGTGGCCAGCGGCTTTTGCCGCTGAGCGGTCGAGATTCACCGCGGTGGAGCGAGCTCCGTCGGGTCAACGGGCAGCGAGTCCACCCGTTTTCTCGGCCGGCGTGTCCGAGGCCGGATGTCCCGCTCCAAATCCGCTTCGGTCGCGGCCATCCCCTCCGGGGTCAGCCCGAAATCTAGGCTCAGAAATGGCCGGTGATCCCCAGGTCGAACCCGCCAGGGCGCGGCCGAGCAGAAACGCGCACGTCCGTGGTGCCCGTCCACACGAGCTCCTCCGTGCTGCTCGCGAGCCCGGCAACGAAGACCACGGCTCCGATCGCTTGCATCAAGCCGTCCACGGCAAGCGCCGCGATCGTCGTCGCTTCGCGCTGGGCCCCGCGGACGCACGCCTCTGCCTCCTGGGCCGTGCGCACGTCATCGAGGTCGTCGAGGCTGTCGATCCCCTCGGTGCCGGTGACCCGGCATTGAAAGCTGCGGGCCCCGATGGCCCCCCAAGGGCCCACGAGCGGAACGGCCATCCACCCCATGCCTTCCCCGAACCGGTGGTGCTGGGCGATGACGAGTCCCGCGAGGTAGCTTGCCGCGAGGGTCACCCCGCCGGTGGCGAGCAGCCCCGTCGCCGGACGTGACTCGACGCGGTAGCCGGGCGGCACCGGAAGGCCCTCTCGATAGGGCAGCACTCTGGGCAAGAACGGCGTGGGGACGGCTGGCGGGTCGAGCGCCGCCGGGGGAAGGGCGGGGGGAGCCTGCGGCGCTGGGGCCTCGCTTGGAGCTGGGGTCGCCGGGACGCGGGGCGGCTCGGGGACCGGGCGCGCCGGAGAGGGCGGGGGAGCGGGTGGCGCCGGTCTGACCGTCTCGGTTCTCCGGGAACCAGGTTCTTCGGGCAATGGAAAGCCAGCGCTCGCCTGAGCGCGCGCCCTCCCGGGCGCGGTCAGCGCGCTGCACGCGGCAATCGCGGCCACGAGTCGTCCAGCACACCGCCCGAACACGGCGGGAAGGTACCCGACGAGGCGCGGCTTCGGCAACCGCCCTGCACGAAGCCGCGTCAGAGCCCGACCCACTCCGCCGCGTTCACGATCTCGCCTTTGATCCGGATCTCGAAATAGACGAGCGCGCCGCGATCCGACGCTCCAACGGTGCCGAGTCTCTTGCCGGATTCGAGCTCGTCACCGACGGTGACATCGATGGATCCGAGGTTCGCGCTCACCGTGTAATGCCCGCCACCGTGATCGAGGATCACCGTTCGCCCGTATTCGGCGTACGTATCGGCGAACGCGACGCGCCCCGCATGGACGGCGCGCACCGGCGTTCCGGGCGCTGCGGTCAGCTCGAGGCCGTTTGCCCGGCCCGAGCCGCGGCCGGCACGCCGAATTTCGGTCCTCCCGGCCACGGGAAGGGGCAAGCGCCCGCGGCGGGCAGCGAACCGCTCGGGAGCGCCGCCAATTTGGGGGGGCTGGCCCCCGTACACGGCGCTGTGATCGCCGCTCCGCCCCGACAAGAACGCGCGCTCGAACGCGCGTTCGCGCTCTTCGGCCGAGCGCTGAAACGTCTCTTGCCGAAGGCGCGCCTCGTGCTCGGACTCGAGGGGGCCGCGTCGCGCGCGGAGCTTCGATAGCCGCTCTCCGAGCCGCACCTGCTCGCGCCGTGCGTTCGACTGCGTGGCGATGTCGGCGGCGAGCCCCCGGCGAAGGCGCTCGAGGCGAACGGCGTGCTCGACGAGCTCCTCGAACCCGGCCCCCGCGGGGAGCAAGCCCGCCCGCGCGAGGCGGACATAGGCCCGCCCGCGAGCCAGCACGCGGGCGTCGGCCTCCTTTTCTCGGTGCTGGAGCTCCTCCATGCGCCGTGAGATCGCGAGGATTTCGCCGTCGAGCTCGCGCAGGAGCCGCTCCAGCTCCGCCGCGCTCGCGGGGGCTCCGCGATCCGGGCGGCTCGCCGGCTCCGCGGGGTCGGCGGCGCTCACGCTCGTCGCGGCGAGCAGCAGGAAGAGCGCGCGCCGCATCACACCTCCAAGAGCTTGCGCAATCCGATGCGCGCCGAGGCAGCACCGAGCAGCGAGCCCAGGACGAGCAGCCCGACGGCCGCGTACCAGGGCAGAAACCGCGGCTCGAGGCCGAGCAGGGTGAACAGCGCGGGGTCTGCCTCCGAGCGCACGATCGCGAAGAGCACCCCGAGCAGCGCGAGCGCCAGGACGCTGCCCATCGCTCCCTGAGCCGCGCCCTCGAGCACGAACGGACGCCGCACGTAGGCGTCCGTCGCGCCCACCAGCTTGAGCACCTCGACCTCGATGCGCCGCCGCTCGAGGCTCAGCCGGAGCGTGGACGAGACGACGCTCATCACCGCGGCGAGCACCACCACCGCGAGCAGGAGCGCGGCCGCGACGCCCCCGGACAGCAGCGCTCGGAGTCGTTCGCTCCATGCCTCGTACGTTTCGACGGCGTCGACGGCGGGCAGGGCGCCGAGTTGCTGCTTCAGCTCCGTGATGCGCTGGGCCGTGATGCCGCGCTCGAGCTCGAGCTCGAGCGACGCGGGAAAGGCTTCGAGCGGCAAGGCATCGAGCAGCGGATCGCGCCCGTTGCCGGCGAGCCCCTTGCGCGCTTCGTCGCTCGAGACGTATCGGACCTTCACCACGCCGGGCGTTCGCCGGAGCGCTTGCTCGAGCGCGGTGACCTGCGCTGCCGGCGTGTCCGTGCGCAGGAACACGGAGGCGCGGCCCGTGTCGCCCCAGCGCTCGTAGAGCTCGTTCACGTTGACGACGACGAGCAACGCCGCCGCGAGGCACACGAACGCCACCGCGACGGAGAACACACCGAGCGCGTACAAGCGCGCGTCGCTCTTGGCACCGCGAAAGGCGCGCTCGAGAGGCGTCATCTCAGACTACCTGCATGCGCGGGGGCACACTCGTCTCTTCGGAGAGACCCTGGCGGACGTCGTGTGCGCGGCCTTCGTCGAGCACCACGACGCGACGCGGGCGCACGTCGAGCAGCGACCGATCGTGGGTCGCGAACAAGACGGTGACGCCCGTCGCGTGAATGTCTTCGATCAACCCGAGCACGTCCACCGCGAGCACCGGATCGAGATTTCCGGTGGGCTCGTCGGCGAGCAGGATGGCGGGCTCTCCCACGATCGCGCGCGCGATGGCGACGCGCTGCTGCTCTCCACCGGAGAGCTGGCGCGCGGTGTCGTTGCCGCGCCCGGCGAGGCCCACGCGCTCGAGCACCTCACCGACGCGGGTCCGAATCGCCCGTTGCGGCAACCCGAGCACCTCCAGCGGAACCGCGACGTTGTCGAACACACTCCAGTTTGGCACGAGCTTGAAATCTTGGAAGACCACGCCGATGTTCCGGCGCAGGTACGGGACCGAGCTCGCGGCGAGCCGCCCGATGTCGCGGCCCAGGAAGAGAATGCGCCCGCTGTCCACGCCTTCGGCGGCGTAGACGAGTCGGAGGAGCGTGCTCTTGCCCGCTCCCGAAGGCCCCGTGATGAACACGAACTCGCCCCGAGCGATCTCGAGCGTGAGCCCCTTCAGCACGGCCGCGTCCGCGCGATACGCCTTGTGCACGTTCTCGAACACGAGCACGGGCCGGTGCGCTGCCGTCGGGTCGAACCGACTCGACCCGCGGAGGGCGCTTCGGAAGACACGAGGCGACCCACTCGGTTCCATCCTCTTTGTCGGGTAACAGACGGCTTCTCCGCGGCACAAGTTTTTTGGGCCGGGCCGGCCGAGCGACACCCGCGCGTCGGCGCCGTTCTCCTCTGGTCACGCTACATTTCGGGAGTGGTGCTCCGCATTGCCTACTTCGGCCTCCCGCTCGCGGCCGTGCTCCTCGCGCGCGACGGCCACGCGCTCTGCTCGGCGGTGATCTCCCCCGGAAAGCCCGCCGGCACGCGGCGCCTCGAGCGAGCAGGCGTTCCCGTGATTGCAGCGGAGAGCTTCTACGCGGCCCGGGAGGCCGAGCTCCTCGCGCGTCTCGAGCGCGACCGTCCGGACCTCTTGGTGAGCTGGTTCTGGACGCGCCGGCTCTCGTCCACGTGGCTCGCGCTCCCGCGCCGCGGCGCGCTCGGCGTTCACCCCTCCCTGTTGCCGCGCCACCGCGGTCCCGATCCCTACTTCTGGGCGATCGACTCGGGCGATTCGGAAACCGGAGTGAGCGTGCATCTGTTGGAACCGGAGTACGACACGGGGGCCGTCCTCGACGTCGAACGCATCCCGGTCGGCGAGCGCACGAGTTGGCAGCTCGCGCGCGCGCTCGATCGACCGAGCTTGCGAGCGCTGCGCCGGGTCGTCTCGGCCTATGCGTCCGGCGAGCCGCCGCCCCCGGTACCGCAAGACGAAACACGGGCCACCCGTGCGCCCCAACCGACGGGAGCGCTCCTCCGGGTTCAGTGGGAGTGGCCCACCGAGCGGGTGCTTCGGCGCATCCGCGCCCTTTCGCCGGTGCCCGGGCTCGCGCTCGAGCTCTTCGGTGCGCGGTTTTTCGTGACGCGAGCGCGCCCTGCCGACGCCTTTACGCCGGCTCTCGTTCCGGGCGAGGTCGAGCTCCGCCCCGACGCGCTCGTGGCACGCACGGGCGATGGCGCCCTTGTCGTGGAACGGGCGACCCTCGACGACGACTCCGAGACGCCCACCGAGCTGACGGGCTCGGAGCTTGCCGCACGCTTTGCCGAGCTCTGTCCGTGACTGATAGACTCCGGCGGTGGAGGATACGGACGCATGGATCCCGTGACGTCGGCGCGCACCGCCCGTGAGGGGCTCGCCCGTGGGCTTGCGGCGCTGCAGACACCGGGGCTGCCCAACGGCCTCGCTTCGGCGATCGAGCGCGTGGCTCAGGCGATGGGCACGCTGCATCGGATCGAAACGAGTGGCGGCGCGGCGTTCACCGAGGCGGCCCCGATCGCGCTCGGCATCACGCGCCAGGCCTTGTCGGAGCTGCAGGCGCTCGCGATCGCCCATCCCGCGGTCGACCAGGCGCTCGAAGCGATCGCTGGATCCCTCGGCATCGTGCACGAGCTCACGGTGGAGGCGATGCGCGCGCCCGTCATGCCGCCGCGGCCGCAGGCGCCGCGTCCCGCCGCGTCCCCGCCCCCTGCGCCCGAGCGAGCCCCCGCGCCGCCCGCCGCCGG
>Ga0079224_100000630_pt1 | contig 35768 bp, 27 predicted proteins | sample Stecom2015_FD_80414 | JGI IMG/M metagenome (GOLD analysis project Ga0079224, IMG submission 80414) | Agricultural soil microbial communities from Utah to study Nitrogen management - Steer compost 2015 | ecosystem: Environmental > Terrestrial > Soil > Agricultural land | place: USA: Utah... | reverse complement strand
GTCGAAGGCATCAATATGCTGCATCGGCTGGCGGTGGAGTATGGCGTGTGTCCCAGGCTTTGCCTACTGCAGCACGGCTTGCCGCACTGTGTGCCGGCCGCCGGCCACCAATGTCACGGGGCCTGCCCGGGCAATATCACGCCGGCGGCGTACAACGTTCGGGTAAAGCAGGCGATTGCCGGGCTGGAAGGGCATCTGCCCTCGTTCGCGGTTATCGACGCGGGGCGCGATCCGGAAGAGCAGAGCTGCCTGTGGGTAGAGAAAGGGCGCTTTTATGGCATGGGGTATATTGGAAGGGATATGGACGTCAGCCGACTGGCCGACATCAAGCCCTTGCTGACGCCCTACCCGGGTAACGACTACATGCTACGCCTGCTTATGTCCTATGCATCGCGCCATCCCGATCGTGTCATAGCAGTGGATAACGCCACCCTGCAGGAGGTTTAAGGGGCAGCGCGCCTGCGCTTTTCCCGGCGCCTTTTGGTCCGCCTTATCAGTAGGAATATACCCAAGGGCAGCAGGACGACGAACGGCCAGATGTTGGCCAGCCCAACAAAGAACCAGATTAAATTATTCCAACCGTTGACGAATCCCTGGCTGAATTTACGGCCAAATAGGGGCTTGCCGGCAACGGTTTTATAGTACGTAATCTGCAAGGTCGCGTAGTCGGTCTGGTTGGTTAGATAGCGGACCTGGCCTTCCATGGACTCAATCTCCGCGCGTATGTTTCCCAGGGCAGTTTCGATGTCGATTATCTCCTTTACGGAATTAGCCTGCTTCAGAAGGGCAAGATAACGTTGCTCCAGCTCCTTTTTTGTTTTCATGCGCGCTACGACATCGATGTATTCGGCTGTCACGTCGCGGCTGGTAATCGACTTGTCCTCGAACGTGCCCACGCTCTCGCCGAGGGCATCCACGAACGCCTCGAAACGGTCGCTCGGCACGCGTACGGTGAGCGTATGGCTGATGCGTTCGGGCATGCTGTACTGGCGGTCGGCATCGATATGTCCTTCATACCGCCGCAAGACCGAATCGATCCGCTGCCGGGTGTCCGTTAAGGATGGCGATTCAAATGTCAGGTAGCCTTCTTTGATGAGCCGTCGTTGCTGCGCAGGCTCCGGGTCGGTAGAGGCGCTTCCTTGGGGAGGCGCGAAGGAGGCTTCCGCTTCCGTGGGAGCGAGGGCCCTTTTGGCGCCCATATTATCCACGCCGGCGTAGTCGGCGGCTTCGTGTGAGGGGCTGCCGCAAGAGGCGAAAGCGATAGCGGCTAGGAGATTGAATTTGTTCATGTCGATCCGTTTTTTGCAGAAGGATGCACGTAGTCGGGAAATTCCATAACCCTGGGCCCTTCGGGGTGCGGTAGGTTTATTGGGGGGAGCACTCAAGGTAACCCAAGGGATGGCAGGCGTGCACCGGCGGGTCGGACCGGAATGCAGCGCAAATAAAACCTCCAAGGTTTCCTAGGACGCTTGGAGGTTTGGTGTTTCGTTTACGAAAGCTTGGCTAGCGCTTCCTTGATACGTCGCAGGGCTTCGCGCAAGTTATCGTCAGACGCGGCGTAGGACAGCCGGATGTAGTTGTCGTTGCCAAACGAATCGCCACCGACGGTTGCCACGTGTCCCTCGTTGAGCAGGTACAGGGCTAGGTCTGCCGAGTCCTTGATGACATGGCCGGCGGGGTCTTTCTTGCCGAAAAAAGAGCTGATGTCCGGGAAGAAATAAAACGCGCCTTCGGGCAGGTTGGTTTTGACGCCGGGGATTTCCTTCAGCAGGTTGTAAACCAACTCGCGACGGCGGGCGAACGCCTCTTTCATCGCCAGTACGCTTTCCAACCCGTGTTCGTAGGCTGCTATGCCTGCCCGCTGCGAGATGGAGGAGGTACCCGAGGTAGTCTGTCCTTGCAGCTTGTCGTTTGCCGCAGCGATTTCCTTGCTGGCCGCCAGATAACCCAGTCGCCAGCCCGTCATGGCAAATGCTTTGGAAAAACCGTTGACCACGATGACACGGTCCTTGATGTTTTCAAACTGGGCAATGGACTCGTGCTTGCCCACGAAGTTGATATGTTCGTATATCTCGTCCGAAATGATATAGATATTCGGGTATTTCTCAAAAACCTTAGCCAATCCCGCCAGTTCCTCCTTGCTGTACACCGTGCCAGTGGGATTGCAGGGCGACGAGAACATAAAGAGCTTGGTTTTCGGCGTGATCGCTGCCTCGAGCTCCTCGGGCGTGATCTTAAAATCGCTCTCGATTGTGGTGTCGATAAAGACCGATTTACCTTCGGCCAGCACAACCATTTCTGAGTATGAAACCCAGTAGGGAGTAGGGATGATCACCTCGTCGCCGGGGTTGATCAGCGTGAGGATGGCGTTGGAAAGCGACTGCTTCGCACCGGTGGACACCACGATTTGCGAAGGGTCGTAATCGAGTCCGTTTTCGGCCTTCAGTTTATTGGCAATGGCCTTTCGTAGTTCCGGATAGCCCGATACAGGCGAATAGCGGGTATAGTTTTCGTCTAAAGCCTGTTTGGCGGCTTCCTTGACATGGTCTGGTGTGTCGAAGTCCGGTTCGCCTACGCTGAGGCTGATTACGTTAACGCCTTGGGCGGCCAATTCGCGACCTAATTTGGTCATTTTTAGCGTGGCCGACTCGGATAGGCTGTTGATCCGGTCAGATAGGATAGTGGGTGTGCTCATAGGACGCAAACTTAGGGAAAAGTTCAGGATTTCAGAAAACCAAAATGAGCGTTTCGTCGAAAAAAAATGGCCGGGAAACGATGCCGAAATACATGCCGTCCGTATCGGGGCCGCGCGCGATACGGACGGCAATTCCCAGTGATTTTTATATGCGTATCTTTGTCCAGATACATCGATCGGTATTGTGAACAAGCAGAAAAACATCATCCTAATTGCCCTTGCCACAGGCATCGTGTTGATGTTGGTGAAGTTCACGGCCTATTTGCTGACCAGTTCGAACGCCATTCTCACCGACGCGATGGAAAGCATCGTCAACGTGGTCGCTTCCGGATTTGCGTTTTACAGCATCCACCTCGCCGCGCGGCCCAAGGACCAAAACCATCCCTACGGCCATGGCAAAGTCGAGTTCTTTTCCGTTTTCCTGGAAGGGGGGCTGATATTCCTTGCCGGCGTGCTGATCGTGGGCAAGGCCTGCTACAACATTTTCTTCCCCGAGCCCGTGGGCAACCTGCTGGAGGGAATGGGGCTGCTGGCGTTCACCGGCGTCATGAATTTTGCCTTGGGAGCGTATATGGTCCGGCAGGGGAGGGCGTTGAACTCGCTCACCCTCACGGCCGACGGTAAACACCTGAAAACGGATGCGTACAGCACCTGTGGGCTGCTCGTGGGGCTCTATGCCATGCATTTGACGGGGAAGGCGTGGATTGATATCGCCTTGTCGCTGGCCTTGGGCACGTATATCCTCTACCAGGGCTACAGGATGCTCCGCAAATCCGTCGGGGGGCTCATGGATGAGTCGGACGTCAGGCTGGTTTCCCGCATTGCGTCCATCTTGCAGCAGCACCGCCGGGATGATTGGATTGACGTGCACAACCTGCGCGTACAACGGTATGGGCATGAGCTGCATGTCGACTGCCACGTGACCTTACCCAACTATTACGACCTGAACCGCGTGCACGACGAAGTGTCGGCCATCGATGTGGTTGTAAATGCGCACCTCCACGCCGATACCGAACTTTTTATCCATGCCGACCCGTGCTTGCCGTCCTGTTGCCATTACTGCCGGGTGCGGGATTGTCCCATCCGGAGCGAACCCCACTCCAAGGATATCGTGTGGGACAAGAAAATCATCAGCAAAAACGAAAAGCACGCCTAAACGGCTCTACGAATACCGCCTGGCTGGCCCCGGACGGGGCTCGTAACGGGTGCTGGAATCGGGTAAGTAAATATAACGATAAGTAAATCAGCATTTAGCGATCTGTTTGCGGGCGACACACGAACGTTCGGGCGCTGTCCTCTGTTCTATGGGGTGACAAAACAACCCTGGAATGGATATCCGATATGATTTACGGAAGGCTAACAGTCCCATTATTGCGGTAGCCCTGCACGATGGGCAAGGAATCGATGCGGCATTGGTTCCACATCTCAAGCTCGCATCGCATCAGCTTTTTCGGGAGGAAGACCCCTATACGGGGGATATTGCCAACCTCCCGGCCAATAGCGTGGTGGTCCATACCTCGCGGTTTCAAGTGGATCTCAATCGGAGAAAGGAAGCGGCTATCTACAAGGAGCCTACAGACGCCTGGGGGTTGGAGGTGTGGGACGATGCCGTGAAGGAGCGATATGCCGGGAAGCTGATGGAAGCGTATGAAGCGTTTTACCATATGATTCGCGACTTGCTCGAATCCATCATCGACCGGCACGGGGGTTTCGTCATTCTGGATATCCACAGCTATAACCACCGTAGGGACAACCCCGGCCTCGAAGCCTCCGCGGACGAAAACCCCGAAATCAATATTGGAACCATTTACAACCATCCTAAATGGGCCGGCCTGACGCAAAAATTTATGGGCTACCTGTCGCATGCCCGGATCACGAACCGCAGCGTCGACGTGCGGGAAAATGTACGGTTCAAGGGCGGCGGATTTTCGGAATGGGTCAACGAGCGATATGGGCACAAGGGGTGCGTGCTATCCGTTGAGTTTAAGAAAACATTTATGGACGAATGGACTGGACGGGTGGACGTGGCCCATCTGCACGACTTAAGGAAAGTGTTGGAGGGCAGCCTCCCCTTGCTGGCAAACGAACTCGAAAACATCCGAAAAAAGGGAAACGTGTAATGGACAGGAAACGGACGAACCAGCTGCTGGACAAGCTGAAGAAAGGCGAACCAATCTACGTAGCGTTGGGGGATAGCGGGGAGCTGCGCATCGACAAGCCCGTTCCGTTTCTGTTGGTTTACCGCATACCCGACGGTCGGAAGGATAGTTTTACTTCCACGCTAGGAACGACCGAGTCGTCATACCTTATGGCAAGTGATGCGGGCGAGTTGTCCTTGAGGCCGCTTATCCATACCATTGCCACGACGCTTTCGGACAGGTTCAACGGTTTCATGCTATTGGAAGTGTGGTTGTCCCAGCGCGATGCCCCGGCCTCGTTCACGATTCACGTCAGCCAAAAAGGCGCCTTGCCGATCGCCGATAAGATGAGGGACGAGTTGGCCGCCATACAAGTGGGCTACGAACAGTTGGACGCCGAGTTGGAAAAGGCGAAAGACATGCCATGTCCGCCCCGTCTTGAGCCACTCATCACGGATGAGGAGTCGCGCAAGAAGGAAATCACCGTTATCGGGCTGGAAGTGGCGCCGATTTACATGGATCGCACCACGGGCACGCCATATCCCTTGTTCCTGCGGGAGCTCCGCGAGGGGTTCGGCAAAGCCCTGCGCAAAAGCTTCTTCGAGTTCGTACGGCTGAAAACTTCGCATAATGCCACGCATTTTGAGATGCTGGGCACTACCGAGATTGATGCCATCGTATGGGAAATAGACGCGAGGCTGGCGGAGTACAGCAACCTGTTTGATTTTCTTTTCCTGGTAACGCCGATCAATTCGCGAGAGAGTTGGGAGAGCTTCAAAAAAAGCAGGTACATGGGGAAGCCATCCTTCCACTACCGGCCCATGCCCATCGATCCCGAATTAATCAAGCGCAAACTGTTTAACCTGCCGATTGAGCGGATCTCGGACCCGACGATTGCCTACCTTTTTCGCGACAAGCGCAAGGAAATAGACCGAATGCTAAACATGATGGAGGAGCGCGAGAAGCCGGGTTTCGTGCATAGCAGCATCCAGGTATTTGGAAGTATCGACGAGAAGCTGCGCGAGGTGGCGCAGGCGATCCTGGTGGCGGCCCAGCCCGTCGGGAAGGCCAAAAAAAAGAAAGAGGCCATCGGAGCAGCGGAATTCGCCCGCCTGGCTGAGGAAGAGCTGGAATACCTGAAGGCACAATATCCGGACGTTTCGACGGCCGTCCGCGTGCGGGATGATATCGAAGGGGTGCTCGTCTCCCGGGGCACGCTACATGTCAGTAGCCGCTATACCATTTCGCGCGATCGGGCGTTCGCGTTGATCCAGCATGAAGTCGGCACGCACGTAGCCACGTACTACAATGGCAAGGCGCAGCCCCTGAAGCTCTTTTACCTGGGGGTGCCGGGTTACGAACAGCTGCAGGAGGGGCTGGCCGTGTTTGCGGAGTTTTTGTCGGGCGGGCTCACCAACGAACGCCTGCGCGTATTGGCCGCGCGGGTACTCGTCGTGGACGGTATGGTGAAGGGAAGGGGGTTCTCCGAAATGTTTTCCATGCTGGTCGATAAGTACGATTTTGATCCCGAGTCGGCGTTTTACATCACCATGCGCGTATATCGGGGCGGCGGCTTGACGAAAGATGGCGTGTACCTCAAAGGCTTGTTGAATATGGTGGAATACGCCCGCAACGGCAAGGATATTTCCAAATTGCTGGTCGGCAAGATCCGACAGGATTACCTGCCCGTCATCGAAGAGCTGACGCACCGGCAGCTACTGCGCCCGGCGCCCATCCGGCCGCGTTACCTGGAGTCGCCTTATATCGACGGCATGGAGAGGATCAAGGGCACGGGAAGCATCTTCAGGATGCTGCACTGAAACGGACAACGTACGAATACTAACAGGTCAACATATATGAAAATAGGATTTGTGGTCAATCAGACCCCCAAGGAACATCCGGAATATACGACCACCGGATTGGCGCTTGCCGCGCATAAGCTGGGTTTTGAGGTCTATTATATCGGGGTGGGCTCGTTTGCGTACCTGGCTAACGGTAAGGTAGGCGCCCACGCACGCCAGGCACCGGCCCGGGCGTTCCGGTCGGCACACACCTTCTTGGAGGCTGTCGTGGAGGCCGAAAAGAAGCTGGTCGATTTTGGCCGAATGGACGTCCTTTGGCTGCGCAATGACCCGTCAATAGATATGGATAAACGCCCTTGGGCGCAAGATGCCGGAGTCATTTTCGGGCAGCTGGCCGCCGCGCAAGGCGTATTGGTGCTCAACAATCCCGATGGCCTCGTCAAGGCTTCCAGCAAAATGTACTTGGAATATTTTCCGGACGAAGTGCGTCCACGGACGGTAGTGACCCGCGAGTTGGCCGATGTCGAGCAGTTCTACGAGCGGGAGAACAACAGGATTATATTGAAACCGCTGAGGGGATCGGGTGGGAAGAATGTCTTTTTGCTGGATAAAAAGGAAGGAAAGAACAAAAAGCAGATCATCGAAGCGATCATACGGGATGGATTTGTTATTGCTCAGGAGTATCTTCCGGCAGCCAAAGACGGAGATACGCGCGTTTTCCTAGTCGACGGCAAGCCGCTGGAAATAGACGGCAAGGTGGCAGCTATCCGGCGTGTCCAGGCTCCCGGCGACCTGCGGAGCAACGTGCACCAAGGGGCCACCGTGAAAACGCCCGTCCTGACCAAGCAAACGTTTCGCCTGATCGAAACCATCGGTCCGCAGCTTCGGGCAGACGGCATGTACTTGGTGGGGCTGGATATCGTCGGTAGCAAGCTGATGGAAATCAATGTGTTCAGTCCCGGTGGGATTGGTCAGGCGTCAAGGCTGAATGGTGTCGACTATTTCACCGCCATCATGCAAGACGTCGAGGCGAAAGCCAAAGCCCATAAGGCAACCCGGACGAAAGCCAAGAAGGATGAGGCGTAGGCTGCGGCAAGCACTTTTTCGGGGTAGGTACTGACCTTGTGCTTCCATTCTTCTTGCCCAGTTTGGCTTTGTGCCTAGGTATCCCCGTCTTCCGCTTTCGTCGCTTCTGTGCCCGGTTTATCGATGGCCAGGCCGTCGGGAAGCGGCAGCACGGGGATGTCCTTGCCCAGTGACTGTTCGATTTTCCTCTGCGTTGGCAGCTCGAGGTCCGTCACGAAGGTAATGGCAATCACTTCCTCATTGGTTTTTACGATCCGTTGTTTGAAAAGGGCGATATCCTCCGGCACGTCGAAATGGATGATAATGGGGATTCCCGACAAGTCGGGCTGGCCTTTGCTTTCGTTGCCAACAAGAAGGACGCGGCCAAGCGGGCTTTGCTTGAAATCAGCGGCATCCGCAAATTCGTTTTCGCCGGCGGCTCCCGGACCCAGGACACCGATGGCCCCCTTTTTGGCGCGCAAGCGCTGACTCAGTTTTTGGACGGTTTGTGGGCTATTGGCAAAGACTACGACCTTGTCAAAAATATCCTCGTCTTCCAATAGCCGATTGAGCAGGCTGATTTTCGCAGTCGCCTCAGGGACACGGTAGGCGAGCAACTCGTGCGTTTCCGCCGTGCGATCCGCCAGCTCCTCCACTTCGATGACGGCGGCGTGGGGCATGAAATCATCAAGCATGGCGTTCAGCTTTTCATGGGCCGCAGTGCTGAAGGCGAGGTATTGGACTTTGCCGCAACTTTGCGCCAATTCCCTCACCCGTATCTGCATGCCTTGCTTTACGATTTCGTCGGCATCGTCGATGACGAACGTTTGGATGCGGTTGAGGTTCAGTCCCAGCTTCAGGTAAACGGCTCGGGCACGGGCAGGTGTAGCCACCACGATATCCACGCCCCGCACCAGGCCCTCAATCTCCTCCTCCATGCCTCCACTGGTCTTCAGTCCCATGATATGCAGGTTGGGGTTTTGGCTGATGGCCAGAAACTGGTCCACGATGGCCGTTACGCGCTCGCCGTTGGGTGCCAATACTAGGATTTTGGGCGCTTCGTCCTGCGTATAGGTTAATCGCATCAAGGTACCCAATACGTATGTGGTGGTCTTGCCGGCACCTTCCGGCGCGATGCCGGTAAGGCTGTGCCCGCCGACAATGCGCGAGAGCGCCCGCAGCTGGAATTCCGTGGGGGTCAAATAGCCCAGCTTCCTCATGGAAGCATGAAGGCGTTTGCTGAGCTTTAGTTTATCTAGTGACACGATTATTCGGATTTAAGAAACGAGACTACGAAGGTAGCGAAATTTAAATCGTGGCCGCTAGCAAGGCGTGTCCCAAGCTTCCCTTTTGGCGGTCACGGTTATTACCGTATCGACGGGTGCGCGGATCGTGCCCGCGACCTATCGGATTGAATGCGGTAGCTCATTGTGTGGATACTTAGCCACCCGCTATCGTGTGGGATACGATTTGGAAAAAGCAAAGAAAAACGGGCCATATTTCGGGTAGGCCGAAAAACTTTTTGGCCCGCCTTTTTTTGGGAATGTGCGCTACTGCTATCAAAAAGGTCGATTTTCGCGTTTTTCCAAAACGGCTACACGCGTGTAAATCGGATTTACACACGTGTAAATGGGAATTGCATGCGTGCAAACCGGATTGACACGCGTGCGGTTTCGGGTAGCACGCGGGCAGATCGGGATGGCATACGGGTAAATGGGATTTATGCATGTGCAGTTTTGGATAACGAGCGTGCAAACGCGAATGGCACGCAGTCGGATTGGGACCGCATGCGGGCCGGATGGGTTAGCACGCTTCTCGGGACGCTACCCATTTCGGAAACCTACTTCCGCTTGACGTATTTTTTAATCTTCCCTGCTTTGATGTAGTCTAGATGGCCTTCTTTGCAGTAACCGCTGAGGTAGACGGAGAACTTGTTGCTTTCCGATTTATCGTGTCCCACTTCCTTAATCACTTCGGCTACCCGCCTTGGCGTTTCAAAAAAGTCAGACTCCGTCACCAATTTGTCGAGCTTTCGGGTTACTTCAATGCGACGTCTCGATTCGGGCGGTAGGTTGTACGGGGGGGTGAGCGCAATGTCCCCGTCGAGGATTTCACGGGGTTGTATGCCCAGCGCCCGGCAGATGAGCAGAAAATTGTTAAGCGTGGCACCCTTGCCGTTTTCGAAGTTGGAAATCATGTTAACGGTCAGACCCGTCATATTGGAAATATCCTTTTGGGAATAAGCCTTCTCGTCACGACGGTCGCGGACCCGACGGCCGATTTCTATCAATATCTCTTGGTTGATTTCGCTCACATACCAAATAGAACGAATCGTTGAGTGTAATTAATACAAAAATATATTGATTTATTTTGCGCAAACAGGAATAATTGTATATGTTTGCGTTGTTGGTGCCCGTATTAGGATTGGGTCACCCGGACCAATTATATTCTTATGTCAAGTTTATAGGTGCTTGGCCGTCAGACTGGGATAGCTGTACGCGATCGTGAAGTAGGGTTCCAGCAGGTGTGACCCCTGCTCACGATGATGGGTTTGCCTCTGCCTGCATGGCCCCGATTCCCACAAATCCGCCAGAGCCGTCGGGGTCTGCAGGTGCGGCAAAGGCCGAATCCGGGTTTGTCGGCACATGGAAAAAACATCGTTTATGAAAACAAGATTACGCCGTCAGGAGCCGAATTACTTCCTCTCACTTCTTCAACGGGGCGATGAGCGGGGGCTGGAGTATTTCTACAAAAGACATTATCGATACCTCGCCGCGCGGGCCCTCCGTGCCACGGGCGACGATTGTACGGCTGACAGCATCGCGCAAGAGGCGTTGTTGCGCTTATGGTTGGTTCGGGATAGAATTGCTGATTTGGACAGTGTTTTGATGTTTTTGATAACACAGGTGCGTGCAGCCGTAGATGCGTTTTATCGCACAACGAGAAATCGATTCCAGCGTAGCCTGCTACGTCTCGATTCGATTGAGGACTATCAGGATTTCATGTGCGGGTATGAGCTGGAGGACGAGGAAGAAGAGGATACCGCTTACCTCGATGAACGGGAAGCCGAGGCAAGACGAAATTTGGAGAAAATCAATACGCTGCTTCCCCACCTTGACGACCAGCTGCAGCTGTTCATTACGCTGTGCCTGAAATATAATTTTAGCTACGAGCGCGTGGCTTACCACTTGGGCGGTATTTCTGACTATGAGGTTGCCATGCGGGTAGAACGGTCGATTGCCACACTGAGGGCGGCGCTCGCGGATACGTCCAAGCTTGATCAGGCAACACGGACCAAACCGAAAATGACAGAGGGCGCGTTGACCGATGCGCAGGAAAAAGTGCTGTCCATGCGTTACGAACTCCAATATTCCTTTGAGGAAATCGCACAAGCTTTGAAACTCGGGGATGAGGAGGTAAAGGAACTCTTTGTGCAGGCACACGCCACGATCCGTAAACGCAAGAAATCTGCATAGCCATGGAGAAACAAAAGATCGTACTGACCCGAAAGATCCAAGTTTATGTCGACTGTGAGGACAAGGAAAAGAAGGACGCCTACTACAAACAACTGTATGAATGGCGGGTTCTGGCGTTCCAGGCGGCAAATCTGGTTTTCACCCATATGTACGTGCAGGATCGAGTGCGGGAACTGTTTTACTTTACCGACGACGTGAAAGTGAAATTGGCGGACCGGACAAAGCATGAGGATGGAATCCTGAATACCTCTCGGACCAATACCACGTATCGATTGCTGTCCAAGCGGTTATTGGGAAAAATGCCTTCGGATATCTTCAATGCATTGAATTCGACTTTGACCCGCCTTTATAGCAAAGAGCGCAGTGCGTACTGGAGGGGTGAGCGGTCGTTGCGCAATTACAAGCGTAACCTGCCTCTACCGTTTCCGAGCAACGCATTGAAATTTGAGGCGGATGAAAAACATAAGGAATTTCGCTTCACCCTATTTAAAATCCCGTTTAAAACATACTTGGGAAAGGACCGGACCGACAAACGGGCGCTGTTACAGCGGCATATGGCCGGCACAATAAAGCTTTGCATCAGCTCCTTGAAAATTGAAAAGGGCAAAGTGTATTTGCTCGCGGTATTCGAAATGGAGCGAGACGAACACGAGCTTAAAGACACGGTAATAGCCGAGGCTTCGCTATCATTGGAACACCCGATTGTGGTTAACGTGGGCAAGACGCATTATCGGATCGGAAATAAGGAGGAGTTCCTCCACCGTCGACTGGCGATACAGGCTGCCCGCCGCCGCCTTCAACGGGGCGCGACGTTTAACCGGCCCGGCAAGGGTCGGCGGCGCAAGCTGAAAAGTCTGGAAGATTGGGACGCCCAGGAACGGCGCTATGTGGATAGCCGCCTACATCTGTATAGCCGGCGGCTCATCGACCTATGCATCAAAAGCCAGGCGGGTACCTTGCTGTTGGTCAATCAGCTGCAGAAGGAGGCAGTAGCCAAGGAAGAGGAATTTCTGCTCCGCAACTGGAGCTATTATGGACTGAAGGAAAAAATTGCCTATAAAGCGCAAAAAGCGGGAATCAATGTAATCGTAGAGTAGCGACGCGTTCGCACTTTAGCTCTTGGAATATTCGAGGCTGCTTGTACAGCCGCAGGGTGAGGTCAAGGGACGCTCACTGAATACCTTTAATTTATCAACCATAGGTTATAAAGGTATATACAACGCTACGTCTCCGAATAGATCTTTCTGGATGGCGTCCTGTTCCATATTGAAGGGCATCGGACATTACCGGTCCTTATGGATGTTACGGCGGCAATACGATTTCCGACCGGGCCCGATCGGTGGGCTTATCTCAATTAGCACGTTATGCACCCGTGTCCATACCCACGGAGTTGCGTCTTTTTTGGCATGGCCGCTAACAAAACGCCCTAATGGGTGTTCTATCTTCAAATCTATACGGCAAGGGTGGAGCGCCTGACGCGTTGCGGAGGGCAGCCCGCTCCCCTCAGGCGTTGTGGCGATCTGTCTTCGCCGAATGCGAATCATTGCAGGCAAAGGGATTGGTCGGATATTTTTTCCATATTTAGCCCGATGTTTCGAGAGATCAGAAACCGTTTGCTGCGTTTTGCGGCTATCCTCGTATGGCTTGCCATTATCTTCGTCTGTGCGGTGGAGCTCAATTTCCTGTGGCTGTTCGGGTACTCACCCAACCGGCACGAGGTGGAAATGCCCATGCAAAACATCTCCTCCGAGCTTTACACGGCCGACAGCGTGCTTATTGGCCGTTACTTTAAGGAAGACCGGATCCCCGTTGGGTTCGACAGCATCTCGCCCAACGTGGTGAACGCCCTGATCGCGACCGAAGATATCCGATTCTACAAGCACCACGGCGTCGACTACTATGCGGTTTTGGCCAGCCTGGCGTCCACGGCGCAGGGCGGACGGCGGGGAGGCAGTACCATCACCCAGCAACTTGCCAAGAACCTGTACCGCACTCGCTATAATGAGTCGGCCGGCTTGCTGGGCCGCATACCGGGCGTTCGGATGGCCATTATCAAATGGAAGGAATGGATGACCGCGTATAAGCTGGAAAGCAAGTACGAAAAGCAGGAAATCCTTACCATGTACCTCAATACGGTTTCGTTCAGCAATAATGCGTACGGGATCAATACCGTGGCGCGTCGTTATTTCAATAAACCGCCCAGCGCGCTCGAGGCTTCCGAGGCGGCGCTGCTCATCGGCATGTTAAAAGGCACCACGCTCTACAACCCGTTTCGCAATCCCGACCGGGCACTGGAGCGGCGAAATATCGTACTGGGGCTAATGCGGCAGGAAGGATTCCTCGACGAGGCGACCTACGCCAGGGAGGCGTCCAAGGACCTCGGCCTGCGGCCGGGCGAGGTGTTGGACGCAGGCCGAGGCGACTCCTATCTGCGGGTCGCGGTGGAACGCTGGCTGGATGCCTGGAGTGAGGAGAGCGGCTACGACATCTATGCCGACGGGCTCAGGATATATACCACGATTGACTCGAGAATGCAGGCCTTGGCAGAAGAGGCCGTCGCCGAACAGATGGCGATCCTCCAAGACCGTCTGGCCGGCGTTTGGAAGGGCAAAGAGCCGTGGCGCGATACTGAAGGGAATGTTATCCCCGATTTCCTGGAAAAGCTGGCCGAAGGCACTTCGTATTATAAGCAGTTGTATGACAGGTATGGAGGCGACTTGGATAGTGTGTTTTTTTATCTCAACCAGCCAAAAACCATGGAGGTTTTTACGTGGGACGGCATGAAGGAAGTAGCGTTTTCGAGCATGGACTCGTTAGCGCATTACGCCATGATGCTGAATACGGGGGTGATGAGCATGGATCCCTACACGGGCGAGATCAAGGTGTGGGTAGGCGGTATCAACCAAGCCTACTACAAATACGACCATGTCATCCAGTCCAAACGGCAGCCGGGCTCGACGTTCAAGCCCTTTGTTTACCTAGCGGCCTTGGAAGCGGGCATGTCGCCGTGCGACAAGTACGTGGATCGGCCGGTGCGTATCACCTACCTTGAGGACGGGGAGGAAAAAGTATGGGAGCCAAAAAATGCGGACTGGGTGTTCAGCGGCCGGTCCATGTCGCTGCGCTGGGCAATGGGTAAGTCGATCAACACCATTACCGCGCAGCTGACCGAGGAGCTGGGCTGGGACCGGGTCGTAGAAGCCGCCCAGCGGGCCGGCATCCGAAGCCCGCTGGCGTCCGTGCCCTCGGTGGGCTTGGGCGCCAGCGACGTGAGCGTGTTTGAGATGGTAAATGCCTACGCAACGTTCATGAACGAAGGGAAGCGGGTCGAGCCCATATTGGTGGCCCGGATTGAGGATTTGGACGGCAAGGTAATTAAGAAATTTGGAACGGTGGCCGAACAGGCGATCAGTCCCGAAGTGGCCTGGCTAATGGGCTACATGCTCCGGGGAAGCATGGAAGAGCCCGAGGGAACGTCGCAGGCGCTATGGGAATGGGATCTCTGGCGCGACGGCAACCAGATCGGTGGCAAAACGGGGACATCGTCCGACTACGTTGACGGATGGTACATGGGAGTCACCAAGGATTTGGTGACCGGCGTTTGGGTAGGTTGCGACGAGCGTAGCATCCATTTTACCAGTTCGCAAACGGGCGAGGGCTCGCGGACGGCCTTGCCGATTTTTGGTAAGTTTATGGAAAAAGTCTATCGCGACGGAAGCTTGGGATGTACCTACGGGCCCTTCCCGGAACCCACGGTCGAAATCAATCGGCCCTATCGTTGCCCTAGTCCGCGGGTTGCCCCGCCCGACACGATTGCCCCGCCCCAAATCAGGGCGCCGGACTTGCTGCAGGAGCTGCCTATCGACCCCGCGGATTTCCGCATCCGGCTGGACAGCCTACGCGAGCAAACCTGATGCGGTGGCAGGGTGATGAATGGGGCAGGGAAACGGTAGTTCCTGGGGTGGCAGGCGAAACCCTCGTTCACCTCCCTGCGATTACGCTGCAGGCCCGCTGCACCCCTCCTCGAGGAGGGACAGCTGTTTACAAAGGCGCTGCATGGACGAAGGGTATATATAGGCAAGCGGCCGTGGCTGCTGGAATGTTTCCCGGCTGCGGTGTCCCCCTTGCGGGCAAGGGCTCGTGCGTAGGGGAAGGGGGCGTGTGGGACCGCGCGGTGGCAGGGGGGATGAATGGGGAGGGAACGGTAGTTCCTGGGGTGCCAGACGAGACGCTCGTTCACCTCCCTGCGATTACGCTGCAGGCCCGCTGCACCCCTTCCTCGAGGAGGAACAGCTGTTTACAAAGGCGCTGCATGGACGAGTAGTATATATAGGCAAGCGGCCGTGGCTGCTGCAAGGTTTCCCGGCTGCGGTGTCCCCCTTGCGGGCAAGGGCCTTATGGGTTGCGGAAGGGCTACCGCCGGCCCGCGGATTTCCGCAGCCGGCTGGACCGCCTGCGCCAACAGGGGCAGCCTGGATGGGCCAGCTCTGCAGGAGCCTCCGGGATGAAATGATATTTTAGCACTATCTTTAAACTTTTAACGCGATATTCGCTCTAACATTTGAATGATATTAACCTTCTCTGCGATGCAAAAGTCATACTCCTTCATTTCCAGGTTTCTCGCCGTATTTGCCTTGGTATTGGCGCTGGTCTGCTCCCATTCGGATGTGCACGCCCAGTACTTCGGCCAGAACAAGATGCGATATAAAACACTGGATTTCGACGTGTTCGAAACACCGCATTTCAAGTTGCACTACTACTTGGAAAACGACAGCATGGTGCGTTGGTTTGCGAAGGAGGCTGAGGTGTGGTATGAGCTGCACCAGCAGGTATTCCGGGATACGTTCATTCGCAAGAATCCCATCATCCTATATAGTAACCACCCTGATTTTCAGCAAACCACCACAATACAGGGCGAGATAGGGGTCGGTACGGGCGGTGTGACGGAAGCCTTCAAAACGCGGGTGATCATGCCCGTGATGCAGATTAACCATCAGACCCGGCACGTGCTGGGGCATGAGCTCGTGCACGCCTTCCAATACCGGGTATTGATGGAGCGGAGCGATTCGACCCGTCTTGAAAGCATTGGCAATATCCCCCTGTGGATGGTCGAAGGGATGGCCGAATACTTTTCCATCGGCAAGAAAGACGCGTTCACCGCCATGTGGTTGCGCGATACCTACCTAAGCAACAGCTTGCCTTCCTTGCGCGACATGACCGAAAACATGGGGCGCTATAATCCGTACCGCTTCGGACAGGCGTTTTGGTCATATATCGGGGCTACCTATGGCGACACCGTCATCATGCCCCTGTTTATGAACACCGCCATGTACGGCTACGAGCATGCCGTGCGGCGGGTATTCGGTTACGATGCGGAAACCTTGTCAAACCTATGGCGCAACAGCATACAGAATGCCTACCGCTCCATTCCCATCGATACGGCAAAACGTCCGGTAGGAACATCCATTGTCAGCCGGTATAACTCCGGCGGGCGGCTCAACGTCTCTCCGGCACTCTCACCCGACGGGCGGTATGTAGCCTTTCTCTCCGAACTAGACTTGTTCAGCATCGACCTTTTCCTGGCCGACGCCCAGACCGGGCAGGTAATCCGCAAGCTGGCCAGCAGGCTGACGAATCCCGATTTGGATGAGTTCAGTTTCATTGAGTCGGCCGGTACGTTCTCGCCGGATAGCCGCCATTTTGCCTTCAGCGTATTCAGCAAAGGGCGAAGCAAGCTCATGATCGTGGATGTTGAAAACGGGCGCACGCTGGCCGTGGAGCCGATGGGCGATATCCAGGAGTTTACCAACATTACGTGGGCGCCGGATGGCGATCGCGTGGCGTTCTCCGGCCTTCGAAACGGGCATAGCGACATCTACATGTACAATATGCGCACCAAGGAGCTGGACCAGCTTACCGACGATCCGTATTCGGATTTCCAGCCCAGTTTCTCGCGCGACGGAAGCAAAATCGTCTTCAGCACGGACCGCGTTAGCCTGCAGGGCGATACGAGGAGCGTCGATATCCCCATGAACATTGCCATCATCGACCTGGAGACCCGGCAGTTAGAAAACATTAATATCTTCGAGGGAGCCAACAACCTCAATCCTCAATTTTCGGCCGATGGCAGCCAGATTTACTTCCTGTCCAACAGCGACGGATTCCGCAATATGTACCGTTATTCGTTGGAGGGCGGCAAGGTCGAGCGCATGACCCAGTATTTTACCGGTATCAGCGGCATTACCGAATACTCGCCGGCGTTGAGCCTGTCGGCTACCGACGATATCGTATATTCCTACTACCGCTCGGGCGAATACAGCATTTACCGCGCAAACGCGTCGGAATTTGAACCCGTGGAGGTCAACCCTTACATGGTCAACTTTGATGCGGCCATGTTGCCGCCCCCGGCTATCCGGGGGGTCGATGTGGTCAATACCAACCTGTCCAATTTCAACCTCTTTGGCCGCATAGACGAGAAGCAGATCGCCTCCGTAGCCTATCGGCCCAATTTCAAGCTTGACTACCTCGCCAATAGCGGCATGGGCATGGCCGTGGGTAGCCGTTACGGCGCGGGTATATCCAGCGGTATACAAGGGATGTTCTCGGACATCCTGGGGCACAACCAGATTTTTGCGGCGCTTGCCATCAACGGGGAAATCTATGATTTCGGCGGGCAGGTGGCTTATATCAACCAAAAGTCGCGTATCAACTGGGGGGGCGCGGTATCGCATATCCCGTATATGTCGGGATTTAGTACGTTCGACGTTCGGGACGTGGGATATGGGGATGACCTGATATTGGATACCTATATGATCCGGACTTTCCAGCAACAGGCGGAGGCCTTTGCCGCGTATCCGTTTTCGCGCAGCCACCGTTTCGAGGTGGGCTCGGCCATTGCGCGCTACAGTTACCGGGTAGATCGGTGGTGGCAAAGTTATTACTATGGCTACGGCGGGCGGGAGCGCATTCCGAATGACGAGGCCCAGGAACTGTTTGGCGGGTACGGCTTCGGTAACATGAAAGGCTTCACTATCCAACAACTGAATGCGTCGTTCGTGGGTGATAATTCCGTATTTGGCCTGACTTCCCCCCTCATGGGTTACCGGTACCGGGTAGGGGCGGAGCAATACCTTGGCGACTTTAACTTTACGGCATATAACGTCGATCTGCGAAAATACAACCGTTACAAACCGGTTACTGTGGCGGCGCGGCTTTATTCGTACATGCGGGTAGGGAAAAATGAAAACGCCCTGTATCCGTTATTTATTGGTTATCCGCACTTAATTCGCGGCTATGAGAGTGCTTCCCTCCGCAATAATGGGTCGGGATCCTTTGGCTTGAATGACTTGATGGGCACGCGGATGGCCGTGTTTAACTTTGAGCTTCGGTTGCCGTTTACCGGGCCCGAACGATTGGCTGCCATTCGCTCAAACATGTTGTTCTCAGACCTAAATCTCTTCTTCGACGCGGGTATGGCCTGGCGCCAGGGTGATGAGATCCGCTTTAAAGGTAAGCGCGACGTAATTGGCAGGCAGGATTTGCTTGGCCCCGATGGCGAGCCTATCGTCGGCCCCGACGGCGTGGTACTCACCCAGCCGATCTATGAGAATGTTCGGATTCCTGCGATGAGCATGGGTGTGTCGCTCCGCGTGAATTTATTTGGTGCCATGATCCTGGAGCCTTATTATGCGATACCGTTCCAGCGCAATGACCTGCAGTTCGGCACCTTCGGTTTGAACTTCGCGCCGGGCTGGTAGTTGTTCGCTCCGGCCAGCGATGATAGTACAGGCGCCCAATGCGGCGCCTTTTTGCTTAGGAAGCGACGAGTGTGCCGATTGGGTTGGGACGCATCGTGCGGATAGGGCGTGATAGGCTCATATCCACCCAATCCGGATTATGGCGCCGGATCAGCCGCTCCTTTTGCATGCGTGTGTAATTCTTCAGCTCCTCAAAACGCATCAATGCCGCTTCCTCATCATGATAGGTTTCCTTATACACCAGTCGCGATATCGGCGAGCCCCCGTCAAAAAACAATGCGTACATTTCCCTATAGGTATTCATGGCCTCGTTCAGGTCGGAGGTGGTGCCTACGTGTAGGCATTTGCGATTAGCGTCGGTCAGGATGTAGATATGATGTTGCATGTGTTGAAAACTTTTAGGCTAACATTTTTGGTCGCCGTGAAAATAATTACTAACATTGTTGGCACAATTATACTAATAAAATTAGTTAAGTCAAAAATATTTTCATTTTCATGTCTAATATTGCTAACAATCTTAAGTATCTGCGGAAGAAGAAGGGGCTCACCCAGCAGAAGTTTGCGGATGCGATGGGGATAAAACGGGCTTCCGTGGGCGCCTATGAGGAAAATCGTGCGGAGCCCAAATACGACCTGCTGAAGAAGATCGCCGAATTTTACGAGCTGACGATGGACGAGCTCGCGAACGACAAGATCGACGATAAATGGCGGCCGACGCCCCGGGGCAACGCCGCGAACGTGAGGGTGCTGAGCATTACCGTCGACGGTGACGACCGTGAGAATATCGAGCTCGTGCCGGTCAAGGCGAGCGCGGGATACTTAAACGGCTATGGAGACCCCGAATACATCGCCGAACTCCCGAAATTCAGCCTGCCGATGTTCAGGCAGGGGACCTATCGCGCGTTTGAAATCAAGGGGGATTCGATGCTCCCCTTGCAAGAAGGGAGCGTGATCATCGCCGAATACGTCGAGGATTGGCACGACATCAAGCCGGGGCAGACCTATGTGGTCATCTCGCGAAACGATGGCGTGGTCTACAAGCGCATTGCACATAAATACAAGGAGGAAAAGGGATTGAAGCTCCTGTCCGACAACAAAGTGTACGAGCCGTATTGGGTGGAGTCCGCCGATATTTTGGAAGTGTGGAAAGCGAAGGCCTATATCAGTACGGACATTCCCGAGCCGAGTCCTGAGCCTACCATGGAGACATTGACCAATATGATGGCGCAGATGCAGAAGACGATCAGTACCGTGGTTGAAAAGCGGTAGGGAGCCCGCGGCACGTTACCTGGTCGGGAGCTTTTTGGTTTTCGCATGGACGGTGGGGGCGTTAGCCCTCCTTTTTTGTGGGGGGTGGCTTTTGGAAGCGTTTATTCTGGCTGCCCGTGCCGCCATGGGCGCAAGGCGAATGGACGGAAAAAACAAAACCCCAGTGATGGGCACCGGGGTTTTTGTTACTAACCAATTATAAACCTAAATTATGAAAAGACAATATTGAAATCGACCGATTAATTATAATCCCTCGATGTTTCTTTGTACAGCAAAGGTACGTTGTTTGGCATGAATCTGCAAGCTTTTACTGTAACCGAACTGTCATAAAAAAACGTATTAGCAAGTTCAGAAAGCAAGTTTTTTGATTATGCTTGCTGAATGATTATCAATTGTCGTGCCAATCTGCGTCCGCTTACATTTTGTGAAGGCTATTTAATGTTTTTTCCGTGCGGTGATCGTTCTGTCCTACTTGGGCCAGACTGATGTCCGCCTTGAAAACGGTCGCGTGGTCGGAATGTCGGGGCAGGCCCGACGATTTTTTGCCAAGGCTGATAAAAAAACTATCTTCACCACTTGAATACTATGGACACACTTTTTGACATGTTGAAGCGCGTCCGGGCCTTTGTGTTTGACGTGGATGGCGTATTGTCGCCCAGCTCGATTTTGGTTACCGAGGATGGCCATCAGCTGCGCTCGTTCAGTACCAAGGACGGTTACGCCGTACAGGTGGCCGTGAGGATGGGGTATCCCGTGGCCATCATTACCGGTTCGGATTCGCCCAGTGTCACCCATCGGATGGCATACTTGGGCGTTACGGATGTTTTTATGGCCGTGCGGGAAAAGGACCCGGTATTGGATACTTGGCTGGCTAGTTCGGGTGTCAAGCTCGACGAAATCATGTATATGGGCGACGATATCCCGGACCGGCCCATTATGCAGCGCGTGGGCATGCCCGTCTGTCCGGCAGACGCAGTAGAGGAAATCAAGGCGGTTTCTAAATATATCTCGCCTTTCGAAGGCGGGGCAGGCGCGGTTCGGGACGTGATTGAAAAAGTGCTGAAGCTGCACGGCAAATGGGCATTGGACGCCACGATCGGCAGCCGCTAGCCGAAAACGGGAAACGCATGGCGACTGGCTATTTTTCGGGATATCCCAAGCGAGTGATACTGGGATCCAATTCGCCGCGGCGCAAGGAGCTGCTGCGGGCGCTGGGCGTGGAAGCGGAGGTGTTGGTGAAGGCCGTGGATGAATCCTTTCCCGCCGGGCTTTCGCCCCTCGAAACGGTTTACCACATCACCCGCAACAAGGCAGAGGCCTTTGCGGCGGGTTTTGACGGACAGCTCGTCATCGTAGCGGATACCATCGTCGTATCCCAAGGGCTCATCTTGGGCAAGCCCCGCGATGAGGCCGACGCGCGCCGGACACTGGCGATGCTATCCGGACGCGCCCACGAAGTGATTACCGCCGTGGGGTTTGTGCGCAACGGCCATATCCACGTGTTCCACGATCGTACCGCCGTGCACTTCAAGGCCTTGTCGGAAGAGGAGATCAGCCATTACGTGACGATCCACCGGGAGTTCGACAAGGCTGGAGCCTACGGCATACAGGAATGGATCGGCTTGGTGGGCGTCACCAAAATTGAGGGTTCGTACACCAACGTGGTGGGATTGCCCACGGCAAAAGTGCACGAAGAGTTGCTTAAACTAACCAACCGATGAAAGAGCGGTATTATTCCTTGGACGTTTTCAGGGGCGCCACGGTGGCCTTGATGATATTGGTAAATAATCCCGGGAGCTGGTCGGCTATGTTTTCGCCCCTGAAACACGCCGAATGGCACGGCGTTACGCCCACCGACTTGGTGTTCCCGTTTTTCCTGTTTGCCGTCGGCAACGCCATGGCCTTTGTCATGCCGCGCCTGCGGGAGGCGGGTGATGCGGTGTTTTGGCGCAAGGTGATGAAACGGACGGTGCTGATTTTCCTGATCGGCGTGTTTCTCAATTGGTGGCCGTTTGTGCAGTGGCAGGGCGACGGCCTTGCATTTCGCCATTGGGTGGATCCCACCGACCCCGGCCGCGGCATCCGCATCATGGGGGTGCTGCAGCGTATCGCCCTAGCGTATTGTTTTGCTTCCATCATTGTTACTATACGCGTGTCCGGGGTACGCTGATCGTGAGCGCGCTGCTATTGGCCGGATATTGGCTGCTTTGCGTACTATTCGGCGGCAATGACCCCTACAGCTTGGCCGGATGGTTCGGCACGGCGGTCGATAAGCAGATTTTCGGCGTCGCCCATCTTTACAAAGGGGAGGGTGTGCCGTTTGATCCCGAAGGCCTCGTGAGCACGCTGCCGAGTATCGTGCAAGTCATTCTTGGATACCTCACCGGCGTCTATATTCGGGCTAAGGGGCAGGTAGGCTGGCTATGGAGCCGCATCCCCACGCCGGAGCAGCCCATTTACAAAGCATTGGCCGGTTTGCTCGTTATGGGTGTGCTCCTGTACGTAGCGGGCCTAGCCTGGGACCTAGTCTTCCCCATTAACAAGAAAATATGGACCAGCTCCTATGTCGTCTATACGACTGGGCTGGCGTTGTTCACCATCGGCGTGATGGTATGGTATATCGAGGTGCTGGGCGCAAGGAATGCCTTGACGCGTTTTTTTGACGTCTTTGGCAAGAATCCGCTATTCATCTTTGTGCTGAGCGGGCTGATTCCCCGCCTGTCGGGTTTGGCGCGTTTCCAGGTCGGCGTGTCCGACGGGGGGAGCCCCACGTACAGCACGCCTCTTGGTTGGTTTTATACAGCGGTTTGCGCGAAGGTGCCCGGCCCGCCGGAAATCGGCTCTTTCGTCTATTCCGTGGTCTTCCTGGCACTTTGTTGGGCTATCGCTTATTGGCTTGATCGTAAGCGCGTTTATATCAAGGTATGACGCAGCCTGCCGGCCGCGGGTTTTTCGGGGGTTGGCACGTCAAAATCCGGTGATTGACACGGGGGTAGGGTGAAAATTCCATTTGGAAGCTAACGGGATTTAAGTTACCTTTGCAGCCAATATTTTTTAATTAAACGCTTTAATATTATTCAAGTAATGTATTTAAGTAAAGAGTACAAAGCGAACATTTTCGCAGAATTTGCCGGATCGGAAACCAACACGGGTTCTGCGGAAGGCCAAGTGGCTTTGTTCACCAAAAGGATCGCCCATTTGACGGAGCACCTTAAAAAGAACAGGAAGGATTTTGCAACCCAGCGCTCGCTACAGAAATTGGTTGGTAAGCGCCGCGCGTTGTTGGGTTATCTTCACAAAAAGGATATCGAGCGTTACCGCGCGATTATCAAAGGATTGGGTCTACGGGATATTATTAAATAGCTCGGTGGCACTACATCAAAAAGCCATCCGCGGTTTGGCGGGTGGCTTTTTACTTTGTTCCGGAAATTAAAAAGTCCAAATAATAGTGTGGCGCGCTGCCCACAGATGAAACGCGTGCCGAATTGAAACCAAGATGAGTTACAACGAAATCAAAACAACCATCGATATTGGCGAGGGACGCCAAATCGAGATCTCGACGGGAAAATTGGCCAAGCAAGCCGATGGGGCCGTCGTCGTGAAGCAGGGAGCTACCATGCTTCTTGCTACTGTCGTTTCCGCACAGGAGCCTAAACCAGGAGCGGATTTTTTGCCACTGTCGGTGGATTACCAAGAGAAATACGCGTCAACGGGACGCATACCCGGCGGGTTCCTGCGCCGTGAGGCTAGGCTGTCGGACTACGAAATATTGATCTCGCGTTTGGTGGACCGCGCATTGCGCCCTTTGTTTCCGGAAGACTACCATGCAGACACGCAGGTGATGATCAGCCTGGTCTCTGCCGATAAGGATATCATGCCAGACGCGCTGGCGGGCTTGGCGGCATCGGCTGCCATCGCTGTTTCGGATATCCCCTTTAACGGCCCTATCTCAGAGGTGCGTGTTGCCAAAATTGATGGGCAGCTGCGCATCAACCCCCTATTGAGCGACTTGGAAAACGCTACGCTTGAATTTATCGTAGCCGGTACGGCTGACGATATCGTCATGGTAGAAGGCGAGGCGAAGGAAATTTCAGAGGAGGAGATGGTCGAAGCGATTGCCTTTGCGCACGACATGATCAAAAAGCAAGTTCAGGCCCAGGTAGAACTGGCGCAGCTGGCTGGCAAAACCGCCAAGCGCGAATACAGCCACGAGCCCAGCAGCCCCGAACTTCGCGAGAAAATCTATGCTGCTACGTACGAGCGCGTGTATGCCGTGGCGAAATCAGGCCTGCCCAAGCACGAGCGTTCCGAGCAATTCAAGGCGATCGCTACCGAATTTAACGAGGAATACATCGCAAGCCTTGAGGGCGAAGTAGACGAGGACACGGAATTTCTGCTCAAGAAGTACTTCCATGAAGTGGAATACGATGCGGTCCGCAACCTGATCCTGAACGAAGGGATCCGTCTGGACGGACGTGACTTCCGTACCGTTCGGCCGATATGGAGTGAGGTGGATTACTTGCCTGCCGCGCACGGATCGGCACTGTTCACCCGTGGCGAAACGCAGTGCCTGACGTCCGTGACACTCGGCGCCAAGGACGATGAGCAGTTGATCGACGGCGCCTTTATCCATGGCTACAACAAGTTTTTGCTGCACTACAATTTCCCCGGATTTTCTACGGGCGAGGTCAGGCCCAACCGCGGCCCCGGCCGTCGTGAGGTAGGCCACGGAAACTTGGCCATGCGCTCGCTGAAGCAGGTGTTGCCCGAAGGCGACGAGAACCCATACACCATCCGGATCGTGTCGGACATCCTGGAGTCTAACGGTTCGTCTTCCATGGCAACCGTCTGTGCGGGTACATTGGCACTGATGGACGCCGGCGTGAAAATTTCCGCTCCCGTGTCCGGTATTGCCATGGGCCTGATTACCGACCAAGAGACGGGTAAATATGCCATCCTGAGCGATATCCTTGGCGACGAGGACCACTTGGGGGATATGGACTTTAAAGTAACCGGTACCGAGAAAGGTATCGTTGCCTGCCAGATGGACTTGAAAATCAACGGCCTGAAGTGGGAAGTGCTCACGCAAGCTTTGGACCAAGCCAAAGAAGCCCGTCTGCATATCCTGGGCGAGATGAAAAAGACGATTTCGGAGCCGCGTGCCGACTACAAGCCGCATGCGCCGCGTATCGTCAGCTTCACCATCGACAAGGAATACATTGGTGCGGTTATTGGGCCAGGCGGTAAGATCATCCAAGAGATGCAACGCGAAACGGGAGCGACTATTTCAATTGACGAGATCGACAATAAGGGCGTCGTACAGGTGTTCGCGGACAACAAGGCCGCCATTGACGACGCGGTAGGTCGCATCAAGGCCATCGCGGCTAAGCCCGAGGTAGGCGAAATCTACGAGGGGAAAGTGAAGTCGATCATGCCATTCGGTGCGTTCATCGAGATTATGCCCGGCAAAGACGGACTGCTGCACATCTCAGAGATTGACTGGAAGCGGTTTGAAACCATGGACGGCATCTTCAACGTCGGCGAAGTGGTCCGCGTGAAACTGCTCGATATCGACAAGCAAGGCAAGCTGAAACTGTCTCGCAAAGCATTGATCGAGCGGCCCGCTAAAAACTAACGGGTACGCAATCGCACGTACGGAAGCCGACTTTCTCGCGGAAGGTCGGCTTTTTCTTTTTGCTTCGGACGATTTACGTGCGGTTTGCCCGGGTGGCCGCAAATTTTCCCTACATTTGCATGTAGACCTTCGGTACAGACACATGAAAAGAATTACGTTTCCCCGCGTCATCAGCTTTATCGTCATTGCTATCCTGCTGGTATTTTTAATCAGCCCTAATGCGAAGGGTTGGCTGAGCCAGCAGCTGATGAAAATAGGCTTGTTCAAGCCCGACCTGACACAGATGCACACAGCGGAACCGAGTGCCGAATCGGTTGCTTCGCGTCCGGCCCGTTCGGTGTTTTTCAAGGATGGCGAAGGGAACCGAATCGATGCCGCCAACCTTGACGGCAAAGTCGTGTTCATCAACTTCTGGGCCACATGGTGCCCGCCGTGCATCGCCGAAATGCCCTCGATCGACAAGCTGTACGACAGGTGTCGCGATAATGAAAATATTGTTTTTATCATGGCGGACGTCGATAGCCAGTACGAACAGTCGGTCCAATTCATGGAAAACAAAAACCTTTCGCTCCCGGTGCATATGCCGGCCGGGGAGATTCCTGGCGACTGGCTGGGGGGCGCTATCCCGACGACCGTGATCCTAGACAAGAAGGGCGCGATTGCAGCCCGCCACGAAGGTATGGCGGACTATAGCCGAAAAGAGATTGTCGACTTTATACAGGGACTCATCGACGAGTAAGGATACGGCCGCCTAATCCTTGTCGTAGACCTCCGGATTGACGCAGTAGGGCATCTTTTGTCCGGAAACCGCCGCGTAGATGTTTTCGACGCTTCGGGCAATCATTTTGGTTCGCGTTTCGATCGTGGCAGAGCCGATGTGTGGGAGTACCACGCAGTTATCCATGGCGAGCAGAGGATGGTCGGGACGCATCGGTTCGGGGTCGGTCACGTCTAGGCCGGCACCCCAAATCCGTCTGTCGCGCAGCGCCTCGAGCAGTGCTGCCTCATCGTGGATACGCCCGCGGGCCGTATTGACAAAAATTCCATTAGGTTTCATTTTCCGAAAGGCAGCGGCGTCGAACACCTTGGCCGTCTCCTCGCTCAGGTTGGCGTGCACGCTGATCACGTCGCTTGTTTCCAAAAGTTCGTCAAAGTCGACGTATCGTGCCTTTAACGTGCGTTCCGCTTCCGGATTTCGACTGCGATTGTGGTAAATCACGTCCATATCGAAGGCGGCTTGGCAACTTTTGGCCAGTTCAAAACCGATCCTGCCGAGCCCATACGCGCCTAGGATAGCGCCTAGGAACTCGATGCCGAGGTTCTCCAAGGGTTGTTGGAAGGATCCCCATTCGCCGCGCAGGATTTCCTTGTGAAAGTGCAGGGCCTTGCGGGCTGCGAGCTGGATGAGCAAGAAGGCGGTGTCGGCGGTTGCCTTGCTCAGCACGTCGGGCGTGTTGCCAATGGGAATGCCGATTTCGGTGGCGGCGGCTACGTCCACATGGTCGTAGCCCACGCTGTTGAGCGCGACGCCCTTGAGGTGGCTGCAGTTCGTTAGGAATTCGCGATCTAGTTGGTTATGGCCTACGAACAGCAGTGCGTCGGCGTGGAGGCAGGCGTCAACGAGCTCCCGGTCGGATAGCTCCCGCTCCTCCGTCCAGAACTCCAGCTCGTGCCCCGCTAGGGTTAACTCGGATAAGAAATGCGCAGGCACGCGCCGGGTAATAAAGATTTTCATGCGATGTCGTTTAAATTGGGACGCTCATAGTGTAAATTGCCAAGAATCGAACGTTTTGTCGGCGTATAAGCCCGCTATATGTTTTTTAACAGCGAATTTTGTTTTAGGTTTGCGCAACGAAAGATAGATGACCCGCGTATGACCCGTTCCGAGCTTGTCCAGCAAATAAAAGCGAAGCGCTCCTTCCTCTGTGTGGGATTGGACACCGATATCGCTAAAATTCCGTCCCACCTGCTGGATGACCCCGATCCGGTGTTTTCGTTTAACAAGGCCATCATCGATGCCACCGCGGATCTATGCGTGGCGTACAAGCCCAACACGGCCTTCTACGAGGCGATGGGAGCGAGGGGATGGGATAGCCTGCGCAAGACGTGGGCTTACTTGCCCAAGGATTGTTTCAGTATCGCGGACGCCAAGCGCGGGGATATCGGCAACACGTCGCGCATGTATGCGCAAGCGTTTTTTGACGAGTCGGTGTCGGGCCTGGGTTTCGACTCGGTCACGGTGGCGCCTTACATGGGCGAGGACTCGATCAGGCCCTTTCTGGATTTCGACGGCAAATGGGCCATCGTGCTGGCGTTGACCTCGAATGCCGGCAGCCAGGATTTCCAGGTTATCCCAGACCGGGAGGGCGTGCAGCTGTTCGAGCGCGTGCTGTCCGGCGCCAATACATGGGGCACCCCCGAAAATACGATGTACGTCGTGGGAGCTACCCGTGGCGAGGCTTTTTTGACCATCCGCAAGCATGCGCCCGATCATTTCCTGTTGGTGCCCGGGGTAGGCGCCCAAGGGGGAAGCCTGGCCGAGGTTTGCCGGTTCGGCATGAACGCCGACTGCGGGCTGCTGGTGAACGCGACGCGCTCGATTATTTACGCCTCTAGCGGTCCGGATTTTGCCGAGCGGGCGCGCGAGGAGGCATTGGCCATACAGCGCGATATGGAAACCGAGCTCGAGCGGGCGGGAATAATCTGACGGAATCGTATTGCGCTTAGCCGGTCAGCGCTTCGTTGGTCGGTTTGGCGGTCACCAAAACCTTGTCGATTCGGTTGACGTCCATATCCATGACTTCGAATTCATGGTCTTTCCATTTGATTTTTTCGCCCGCTTCGGGCACGTGGCCAAGGTGTAGCAAGATGAGGCCGGCAATGGTGTTGATGCCGCTCAGTTCGTCCTCTTCGTGTTCGTCCAGATCGATTTGCAGCAGTTCGAGCAGCTCGCCCACCTGGTACTGTCCGTCAATGAGCATACTGCCGTCTTCGCGCCGGACGATGCTCGGCTCTTCGGGAAACTCGCCGTCCGAGATGTCGCCTACCAGTCCACTCAGGATATCGTTAAGGGTGACAAGGCCTTGAAGGGATCCGTATTCGTCCAATACGACGGCTTGGTGGATCTTGGACAAACGCAACTTGTTGAGGACGCCGTACGCCGAACTGTTTTCGTATACGTAGTTAAGTGGCTGAGTCAATTGCGTAAGCTCGATGGGCTCCTGGGCAGACGTCAGGTACCGGTTCAGCAGGTATTTGATATGGACGATGCCGAGGATATTGTCGAGCCCGTTCTGGCAAACCGGATATACGGTATGGCCTGATTCGAGAATGATTTTTTTGTGTTCCTCGAAGCTGTCTTCGATATCGAGCCAGACGATATTGCTTCGGTGGGTCATTAGGTTGACGGCCTTTTTGTCGCCCAGGCTGAAAACGCGGTCCACGATTTCGTGCTCGATATGCTCGATTGCGCCACTATCGGCACCTTCATCCACCAGCGCCTTGATTTCTTCTTCGGTTACTTGGGCTCCTGACGATTTAATGTTCAGTGCACGGACGATGCCCTCGGTGGTGTTGCTTAGCAACCAGACGAACGGTGCGGCGATCCTGCTCAAAAGATTCATCGGGATGGCAACCAGCGTGGAGTAGCGCTCCGGAATCGCCAAGCCAATGCGTTTGGGCACCAATTCGCCAAAGACCAGGGTAAGGAACGTGATGGCAATGACAATCAGCGTTACGGCGATTTCATGGCTGTACGGCCCAATCCAGCTGAACTGGTTGAGATAGTTTTCCAAGCGTAAGGCAATGGTTGCCCCGCCAAACAAACCGGTGAGGATGCCGATTAGCGTGATGCCGATCTGGATGGTTGACAGGAAGCGGTTAGGGGATGCTTTGAGTTTCAGTGCTTGTTGGGCCGCGGGATTTCCCTTGTCGGCGAGCATCTGAAGGCGTGCTTTGCGACTGGAAATGATAGCAATCTCAGAGGCCGAAAAAAGCCCGTTTAAGAGGATTAACGCTAAGATTATCAGCGACTCAGTAAGCATGTAGCTAAAATAGTAATATTATTAATTAAATGAAATAGCATTGCCGCTGGGCAATGCTATCCCGTAAAAAAGGTGTGAAAATTGCCAGGTGGGCCGCCCGCCCCCGGCGGGCTGTTTACGCGCTGACGAGCTCCTTGGCTCCCTTGACCCGTTGTTCCAGCAGCGCCAGCTTGATTACCTCTGACATCTCCGTCACGTAATGGAATTTCAGGTCCTTGATATAATCTTCCTTGATTTCGAGGACGTCCTTGCGGTTTGATTTCGACAAGATGATTTCCTTGATATTGGCCCGTTTTGCCGCCAGGATTTTCTCCTTGATTCCACCTACGGGCAGCACCTTGCCCCGTAGGGTAATCTCGCCAGTCATGGCCAGTTTGGGCCGAACCTTGCGTTGCGTGAAGCTGGACGCAAGCGCGGTCAGCATCGTGATCCCTGCTGACGGGCCATCTTTCGGCGTGGCACCGGCGGGTACGTGGATATGGACGTCCCATTTGTCGAATACCTGGTGGTCTATTCCGAATTCGTCGGCGTGCGCGCGCAGGTAAGCGAGGGCGATGGTAGCCGACTCCTTCATCACGTCCCCCAAGTTGCCGGTCAAGGTGAGCTTGCCCGTGCCCCGGCTGAGGCTCGATTCGATAAACAGGATGTCGCCGCCCACTTGGGTCCAGGCCAGTCCGGTAACGACTCCCGCCACCTCGTTGTCTTCGTACAGTTCCTTGTCGAATATGGGTGCGCCTAAGATGCGTTCCACGTCGTCCGCGCTGACCTTGGGGTTGTATTCCTCTTCCATGACTACCTGCGTGGCGATGCCCCGCACGATGGAACCGATTTTCTTCTCCAGGCCACGCACGCCCGATTCGCGCGTATACTCCTCGATTATTTTCTCGATAACCGCGTTTCTCACGCTGATTTGCTTGGCTTCCAGCCCATGTTGCTCGCGTTGTTTGGGCAGGAGGTGCTTCTTGGCGATTTCAACTTTCTCCTCGATGGTATAGCCGCTCACTTCGATGATTTCCATTCGGTCAAGCAGTGCCGGCTGGATATTGCTGAGCGAGTTAGCGGTAGCGATAAACATGACCTTGGACAAGTCGAAATCCAGTTCGACGTAGTGGTCGTAGAACGCGTTGTTCTGTTCGGGGTCGAGCACTTCGAGCAGGGCCGACGACGGGTCGCCGCGGAAGTCGCTGCCCACCTTGTCGATCTCGTCCAATACGAAGACGGGGTTGGTCGATCCGGCTTTTTTTAGCGATTGGATAATACGCCCTGGCATCGCGCCGATATAGGTTTTGCGGTGTCCGCGGATTTCGGCCTCATCGCGGATACCGCCTAGCGCCATGCGCGTATAGCTGCGCCCCAGCGCCTTGGCGATCGACTTGCCCAGGGAAGTCTTTCCTACGCCCGGAGGGCCTACCAGGCAAAGGATGGGCGCCTTCATGTCGTTTTTGAGCTTCAGCACCGCCAAGTACTCGATGATCCGCTGCTTGACCTTGTCGAGTCCGTAGTGATCCTTGTCGAGCACGCGGCGCGCCCGCTTAAGGTCAAAGTTGTCTTTGGTCAGCTCATTCCAGGGAAGGTCCAGTAGGAGCTCCAAATAATTGAGCTGCACGGAGTAATCGGCTGCCGCAGGGTTGATGCGTGCAAGTTTGTCTACCTCCTTTTCGAAATGTTCGCCTACTTCCTTGCTCCATTTTTTGTCCTTGGCGCGGGCGCGGAGGTCCTCAATCTCCAGATCGGGCGATCCCCCAAGCTCTTCTTGGATCGTCTTCAGTTGCTGGTTGAGGAAGTAGTCGCGCTGTTGTTTGTCCAAGTCGCCACGAACCTTGTTCTGGATTTGGTTTTTCAGCTCCAGCAACTGCAGTTCCTGGTCGAGCTGCTCCAGTACTTTCCGCGCACGCTCGCTGAGGTCAGGTATTTCCAGTAGCTGCTGCTTGAATGACAACTCCGCGTTCAGGTTTGACGAGATGAAGTTGATCAGGAAAGCAGGGCTTTCGATGTTCTTGATGGCGATTCCCGCCTCGCTCGGAATCTGCGGGGATAGTTGGATGATTTGCAGGGAAAGCTCCTTGATTGACGAAATGAGCGCATTGAACTCCTTGCTTTTTTTATGGACTTTCTCCTCAAAGCGCTGTACTTCTGCCGTGATATACGGTTCGGCCTGTACCATCTGCGTGAGGCGAAAGCGTTGCTTGCCCTGGATAATGACCGTGGTATTGCCGTCCGGCATTTGGAGCAGCTTAATAATCGTGGCTACGGTGCCCACGGCGTGCAGCTGCTCGAATGTCGGATCTTCGACCGACATGTCGCGCTGCGAGACGACGCCAATCGTGCGGTCCCCCTTGTACGCATCCTTAATGAGCTTGATGGACTTGTCGCGACCCACGGTAATGGGAATGACAACCCCAGGATAAAGCACGGTGTTGCGCAGGGGGAGTATGGACAGGATCTCGGGAATCTCGGCATTAGCCATTTCATCCTCATCCTGCTGGCTCAGCAAGGGGAAAAACTCGGTGTCTTCATTTATAATCGGGATTCCCTGATTGAAATCAAACGGATCGTATTTGCTCATGAGTAAATGCTACTATTTTTAAGTCCGCGCCTGGCGCCAAAATGGCAGTTTACAGGCGGACGAATGTATCGTTGTTGTTGGTAGACATCTATTGCAAGTGTTATGCCAAGACGGGGTATGCCCCAACCAATGGCGTATCGCATCGTAAATGGCATAGGCCTCCTGAAAAAAAGTCAGGACTTCGTGCGAAAGGAAGGGATGGAACATGCTATTAATTAGCGTCGATCTAAAAATGCGACATGAGAAAGCGGGGACGGCGAAAATGAAATATCGAGACGGATACCGGAAGTACAAATAAGACACGAAATGACACCGAACCGTTCATTAACCCGCTTATGATTGAGAAACAATCGACTTTTGGCCACCCGACTTCCGATTTCCGGCTATTCTTTTTTCGATTTTTTTGCCCCCGGGATAATAAACCGGCATGCATCCGAGTTATAGTAGTGGATTTGTAGCACAGTTATTGCTAGGCTTAGGCGGGAAGCTTTTCGCGTATTGGGCCACAAGGCCAAAAAGCTCCTAAGTAACGAAAAATCTAAAAGTGTTCTAATGAAGCATAATCATTCCATCCCAGTGAAGAAAAAAATGCAATGGGTAGCCATGGCGGTAGCGTCGATGTTCATGGTTTCTGTCGCGAATGCCCAATCTACCGAGACCGTTCACAACAATCCCAACGTGCGTCTAGGAGAGAAGGCCCTGCTCGACAGCGATTTCAAAACGGCTGCCGGCTATTTGAAAAAGGCGCTTCCGGCCGAGGCAGACGATCCCAACGTATTGTATATGCTGGGCTATTCGGAATACCACAGCGGCGACTTCCGCGGTGCGGTGCAGTCTTTCCAAAAGGTGATTGAGTTGGCACCAGAGAATGCCACCGCATACTACTATCGCGCCAAGGCAAATAACACTTTGGCGGTGAGCTCGGAGATCAAATCGACCAACGCCAACCGCGAACGCATGCTGGGCGAGGCGATCAGCGACTATACGAAAGCAATCGAGCTGACGCCGAAGGACGTTAAGCTGTACCAAAACCGGGCGGTAGCCTATCGCGACCTCGGTATCCTCTTAGGAACGGCCGGTATGCCGAATTTCGACAAGGCGAAGGCAGTAGAGGCCTACGATAAGTCGATTGCGGACTTTGAAGAGGTCCTGAAAATCTCGCCTGGTAAAAAGGATATCGAAACGGAAATAAAAAAAGCCAAAGTGTACCGCGATAACCTGTAATTGGCGGCCTAAGGAATAGGAAAGCCGAGCTTCCATTTTGCAAGGGAGCTCGGCTTTTTCGTTTTTATGATGCGAAGCGTCCAGCCCTGCCGCCGCGGTGTGTTCCATTTTGTGGAGCGGGCCCTCTCGCGGGATCTCCTGGTAAATCAGGGCCTTGTTATCTGGATGTTTTCGGGTTTCAAACCTCGAATTTTTTGTTTTAGGTCCACGCAGGCTAAAAACCAAAAGAGGCCGCCTTTGTGGGGTAGCCTCTTTTTTTGGTTTTAATCGTTTTATAGCCGTTTTTACAACGGGCTAGTCGTTTTGTACCAGTGCGCCTCCGCTGCGGTCGATTTGTTCTTGCGGGATGGGGAACTGGTGGTTCCGCTCCGAGAAGGTAAGGCCTAGGTATGCCGCGATGATGCTTCCCTCGAAGGCTGAATAGCTTTCGAGTGTTTCTTTGGCAATGCCCCACCGTACGAGATCGAAGAAGCGGTGTCCTTCGAGTGCCAGCTCCAAGCGTCGCTCCATGCGGATGGCATCAAGCGCGTACTCCTTGTTCGGGAATGACGGATAGGGCTGTACATTGTACGCTGCCACGGGCGTTCCGCCTACGGTTTTCACCGGAAGGTTGGCCGCCCTGTTGCGGACATCGTTTACGCGTGCGAGCGCATAGGCGAGATCGCCTGTTTCTGCTGCACATTCCGCGGCCATGAGGTATACGTCGGCCAAGCGGATGATATTGACATCGAGGGAGGTTACGTAGTTGACACCGCCCGATTGGGTGTTTCCGGGGAAGTCAGCTTGGTCGATCATATGCTTGTACGCGACGAACGGACCGCTAAACGCGGGGTCGCGCAGCCAGTCGTCGCCAGGCATGATGCCCCAGTCCTTATAGGGTACGCCCCTACGTCCGACGGTATAGTCCAGCCGTGGATCCACCGCTAGATTCCTGTCCGCCTCGAAGTTGGTTTTTGCTGCTCCGGTCAGTCCGAAATCCGACTTGTAGGGGTTTGTTCGGTAGGAGCCGTCCAGCATGGGCAGGCCATTGGCCGTCACCCGAAACGAGTTGACCAAGTCAAAACTGGGGTTGAAAAATCCGCAGCAGTTGGCGGGGGCCGAGCCATACAGTCCGCCCAGCATATCCCCCACGTTTGCATTGTCGCCACCGCCATTGGGGTTAATGGCGTGCTGCGCGGCGAAGATGGTTTCCGGCCCGTTTTCCGTATTGACGTCGAAGTTGTTGAGGAACGGTATCGTCACCAGGTTGGGCCTGGCAGCAATCACCTCCTTAAACAGCGTCAATGCTTCCGTGTATTTCTTTTGGTAGAGATATACTTTGCCCAGATAGGCCCGTGCGGCAGTGCGATCCGACCGGCCCACCTCGCCCAGTGGCTTATCCTCCGGTAGGTTTTGGACGGCAAACTGGAAATCCGCTTCGATTTTCGGAAGGACGTCTACATTGTTGGGCACCTGTGCCGCTTCGGTTGTCGATAAGGTTTCATCGATGTAGGGAATGTTCTTAAACACGCGCCACAGGAAGAAGTAATAATGTCCGCGTAGCATTTTGGCTTCGGCTTCGATTTCAGCTGCGCGCTGATCCGAGAAGCGGTCTCCATCGCCCGCCTGCACCTGCTGGAGCGAGCGTAGGGTAGCGTTGCACCGCGTAATTCCCTCGTAATAGTTGTTCCACATCGTAGACAGGTGCTCGTTGACGCTGATGGCGGTATGGCGTTCGATATCGAACATCACGGCCTGGTCTGCCAGCTCGCTGCCTTTATGGGCATTGTCGCCTGCCACTTCGCCGAAAAGCCATTGGCTGGGTGCAGACCCGTAGTTGCCCCACGTGCCGTCGCGGTTGCCATTCATCAGGCCGTAAGCGCCGATGAGCGCCCATTCCACCGCCTTGGTGTTGCTCACCTGTTCGTCGGTTAGCTGCCCTTGCGGACTTCGGTTGAGGAAGTCGTCGCTGCAACCCACCATCATACCGAATATTAAAGCCGCAATAATTATTTTATACCCTTGTTTCATCTTGATTTCTTTTTTGTCGTTCAATACTCTTTGTGACACTCCGATTAAAACGTAACGCTCAGGCCCAATAGGTACTGGCGGGGCACGG